>ERZ1023425.27-NODE-27-length-53898-cov-5.323180_pt1 | contig 53898 bp, 56 predicted proteins | sample MGYA00380514_ERZ1023425 | MGnify/ENA primary metagenome ERZ1023425 (study PRJEB33173, sample SAMEA4830391) | metagenome | study: EMG produced TPA metagenomics assembly of the PRJEB25223 data set... | reverse complement strand
TATGCTTTAAATGACACGCTGGATTTGTCAAATGACATCAGTGCTGCGGTACTCGGCTTTAATTTAAATGGCAAAGTGTTGGCAGCAGCAACTTTGACGGCTTATTATGGTTGCTAAAATGACTGTTTTTGATAAGTTATAACAAGGATAATTTATGAAACCATACACCACCGAACAGGGCATCGTTGCCCCACTTGACCGCTCAAATGTGGATACCGATTTGATTATCCCCAAGCAGTTTTTAAAATCCATCAAACGCACAGGCTTTGGCGATAATTTATTTGACGAATTGCGTTATTTGGACGAAGGATTTTTGGGGCAAGACATTAATAAGCGTCCCAAAAATCCTGATTTTGTGTTAAACCAAGCCCGCTATGCTGGGGCAAGCATTTTACTTGCTCGCAAAAACTTTGGCTGTGGGTCTAGTCGTGAACACGCTCCTTGGGCATTGGAAGAATATGGCTTTCGCACCGTGATTGCCCCAAGTTTTGCCGATATTTTTTATAATAACTGCTTTAAAAATGGCATGTTGCCTGTTGTGTTAAGCGATGGCGATGTTGATGACTTATTTAACGAATGTTTTGTCAATATTGGCTATCAATTAACCGTGGATTTGGCAAATCAAAAGGTGATTAGCCCAAGCGGTAAAGAGTATTCTTTTGAAGTTGATGCGTTTCGTAAGCATTGTTTATTAAATGGTTTGGACGATATTGGGCTAACCTTGCAACACGCCGATGATATTAAAGCTTTTGAAGAAAAAGCCAAAGCGGACAGACCGTGGGTGTTTGCAGAGTTGTCAGGATAGTAATTAGTTTAAGTATTTGTTAACATAGTTAAATTTAATTTGTGAGGTTTTATGAGTATTCAATATTGGCGCATGCAATTACACCCAGACCACAGCACGTTTTCAAGTTTTTATGCTCACACTAGTATTTCCAAAGGTTTTATTGGTTTGGATTTTAAACAAGAAAGTAATGCTGGCGATTTATTAACATTGCAAGATGACGATAAATTAGGTTATCAAAAGAGCTATTTACCTTTTGCAAGAGATATGAAAATTGGTGATATTGTTTTAATTGTATCCCATCATAATCCAATTGCCATTGTTAAAATAACAAGTGATTATAATTACATTCGTCAAGTTATTCCCGAACTTGGAATTTGGTTTCGTCATTTTAGACAAATTGATAAAGATAATATTATTTATTATTCAGATTTTGAGACCAATAAAAATAATTATCAGTCCATCATAATGACTAATACAATTTCACCGCTAAAAAATGATGATTCACAATCGATGCAATTGATTCAAGAAATGATAAAATGGGAAAAATCACATAACCCAGATTCGGTTTATTGATAATATAATTTTAATATATTGTAATTAAATTTAAAGGAAATATCATGACCAAAAAAATTGCAATCCTAAACGGCGACGGTATTGGTCCTGAAATCGTCGCCCAAGCCGTCAAAGTGTTAGATAAACTCATTGAACAAGGCTTGGCTGTCAGCTATGAATACGCCAAATTGGGCGGTGAAGCCTATGACGCTTATGGCTTGCCATATCCAAGCCAAACCCAAGAAATCGTACAAAAAGCCGATGTGGTGCTATTGGGGGCGGTTGGTTCGCCTAAGTACGATGACCTTGACCGCCCATTGCGTCCTGAGCGTGGACTGCTTGCCATTCGTAAGGATTTGAATTTGTTTGCCAATTTGCGTCCTGCGATTTTGTATAAGGAGCTTGCGAATGCGTCCACGTTAAAACCCGAAGTTGTATCGGGACTGGATATTTTGATTGTGCGTGAGCTGACGGGCGACATTTATTTTGGCGAGCCACGGGGCATTGTAACCCTTGACAATGGCGAGCGTGAAGGCTTTAACACCATGCGTTATGGCGAAAGTGAGATTCGCCGTATTGCCAAAGTGTCCTTTGAGGCTGCCCAAAAACGCCGTGGCAAACTGTGCAGTGTGGATAAAGCCAATGTGCTAGAAACCACCGAACTTTGGCGGCAGATTTTTACCGAAGTTGGCAAAGACTATCCAGAGGTTGAACTTAGTCATATGTATGTGGATAATGCTGCCATGCAATTGGTCAAAAATCCCAAGCAGTTTGATGTGATTGCCACAGGCAATATCTTTGGCGATATTTTGTCCGACCAAGCGTCCATGCTCACAGGCTCTATTGGCATGTTGCCATCAGCAAGCCTAAACGAGACAGGCAAAGGTTTGTACGAGCCGTCTCATGGCTCTGCCCCTGACATTGCAGGGCAAGATAAGGCAAATCCACTGGCGACCATATTATCGCTTGCTATGTTGGTCAGATATAGCCTAAATGATGAACAGCGGGCGGTACAGATTGAGCGAGCGGTACAAAAAGTGTTAGAGCAAGGCTATCGTACAGCGGATATTTATGAAGATGGCACGACGCTTGTGTCTTGTGGTGAGATGGGGGAGGCGGTTCTTAATGCACTGTGATTTTGGGTAAGAAATAAGCCATTGAGTGACAATCATGCCTTACATCATACTGGCAACTTATTTTAAGTTACCAGTGGTAGAGGCTAATCATACAGCAGTTGCACTGATCAGTGCATGGACAAATTTTTTGGGCAAACGGTGGGGGTGAATCATTTTTTTGTCATTGATGACACAAGCTAAAGTGATTGTCGCTGTTGTGGCAGGCTTGTTTTGATTGGGGCGATAAATACTTTGATGTATCATCAAGCTGGCTGGTCTAATACGCACCTCATCAACCGTTACTGTCAGCTCATCATCAACCAGCAAAGGCGTGTGATATGTAATGTCTGCATGACTTACCACAAAATGCACCGCTTTGCGTGATTCTTTATTAACGTCGTCATCCAAGCTTAAAAAATAGCCATCATAGCCAAGTGTCGTTAGCCAATCACGCCGACAATTTTCAAAAAATACCAAATGATTGGCATGATAGACGATACCGCCAGCATCCGTATGATTGATATACACCTTATAAGTTTTTTGAAAATTTACCATAACTTTGCCACAATTATCCAAACAATAAGATTGGGTCAAGTAACCAATTCACCAATCATTGTACACTGTTTAATAAACGCTTACCAGTTTGTGTCTGGTATTTCGTTTTGATGTATATAAAGTTCACAAAATCTCATCAAAAATTGTTACAATACCAAATCATCAAAAAATACACATTTAAAGAGAAAATGATGACGACATTTGTCAGTTTTAATATTAATGGACTGCGTGCAAGACCGCATCAGCTTGAGGCAATCAGAGATATTTTGGGTGCAGATATTATTGGCTTACAAGAAACCAAAGTACATGATGCACTTTTTCCAGTAAACATGGTACAAGATTTGGGCTATCATGTCGAATTTTTTGGTCAAAAGTCGCATTACGGTGTAGCATTGGCGTCTAAGATTGCACCAACATTTGTCCAAAAGGGCTTTCCTTTTGGGCATGATGACGCACAACGCCGATTGATTCACGCACGCTATGATTTTAATGGGCGGAGTATTGATGTGTTAAACGGATATTTTCCCCAAGGTGAAAACCGCAGTCATGAAATAAAATTCCCCATGAAGCGTGAATTTTATGCCGATCTCAATCGCTATATTGATGAACTTCAGGCTGATGGTCGTGAGCTGATTATCATGGGGGATATGAATATCTCACCAGAGGATATTGATGTGGGTATCGGTGCGGCCAATGCCAAGCGTTGGCTTGCCAAAGGGACTTGCTCATTTTTACCCGAAGAGCGTGCGTGGTATCAGACGCTGATGTCTACAGGTTTGACGGATACTTATCGCTTGTTTTATCCAAAAAGTCATGATGAGTTTAGCTGGTTTGATTATCGCTCACGAGGATTTGAGGATACGCCTAAGCGTGGGCTACGCATTGACCATATTTTATGTACAGATACCCTAAAAAATGACTGTGTGGCAGCAGGCATTAGCTATGATATCCGTGCAATGGATAAGCCATCAGATCACGCACCCATTTGGGCAAAATTTAATCTATAAAACATGCATAAAAACATGCGTATCAAGGACAGTATCGACCTGACACATGATTGGCTGGATAAAACTGATGAACTTAAGCTTACTAACAGAAAACACATCTACACCAAATGATTTAATCATGCAAATAGCTCCTTAATCTGAACTAGCGTCTAAACTTAGCTAAGCTTAACTTTTAAAGAACTTTAATTATCATAGCAAGTTGTTTGGTACTTGCCAAATATTTATTTATCGTGATTGGTACTAAAAATTTGGCAAAATCTTAATGATTGATTTTGAATAATCTGTTACAATACTTGGCATATTTTTATTGAATTTTTATCAAATTCACACATTAAAAAATTGCATATTGGGTATATTATGAGTTCGCAAAATCAACCACAGCATAACGAAGTCGCCATTTCGGAAAATGAGCTAATCGCACAGCGTCGTACAAAACTGGACGCCTTACAACAAAAAGCCAAACAAGCAGGTAAAAGTGCTTATCCTAATACCTTTAAGCCTGAGAACTATTGTGGTGATTTGCAGGCGCAGTTTGATGGCGTTGATAAAGCTACCATTGAAAGTGGGGATAAGGTGTATGCTAAGGTTGCAGGTCGTGTGATGCTCAATCGTGGTTCGTTCATTGTGATCCAAGACATGACCGATCGAATCCAGTTGTATGTGGATCGCAAAGGCTTACCAAGTGAGACGCTTGAGCTGATTAAGTCATTGGATTTGGGTGATATCGTGGCAGCAAGTGGCTATATTGGGCGTTCAGGCAAGGGAGACTTGTATGTGCATCTTGAAGCATTTGAGTTATTGACCAAATCTTTACGCCCATTACCTGATAAATTTCATGGTTTGACCGATACAGAAGTCAAATATCGCAAGCGTTATTTGGATTTGATGGTCAATGAAGAGACACGAAACACATTTGCCATCCGTGCCAAAGTAGTGGCGGGTATCCGTGCATTTTTGACCCAAGAACGCTTTATGGAAGTAGAAACACCGATGATGCATGTGATTCCAGGTGGTGCGTCTGCACGCCCTTTTGTGACGCATCATAATGCATTGGATATGCAGCTTTATTTGCGTATTGCACCTGAACTGTATCTTAAGCGATTGGTTGTTGGTGGCTTTGATCGTGTGTTTGAAATTAACCGTAACTTCCGTAATGAAGGGGTTTCAACACGCCACAACCCTGAATTTACGATGATTGAGTTTTATCAAGCTTATGCTGATTATAAGGATTTGATGACATTGACTGAGCGTATGCTTGAAAAATTGGCGACCGATATTTTAGGTTCAACCGATGTGTCTTATGGCGATGAAGTGTTTAGCTTTAAAGGTCCTTTTAAGAAAATTACGATGTTTGATGCCATCTTAGAGCATAATTCTGATTTTAGTGCCGATGATATCAATGACCGTGAATTTTTGGCAAAATTTGTCAAAGATGAATTAAAACAAGAAGTTAAACCAAGTTTTGGTTTGGGAAAATTACAAACCATCGTTTTTGAAGAAACGGTAGAAACCAAGCTGCGTCAGCCGACTTTTATCACTGAATATCCTGCCGAAACTTCCCCCTTGGCACGCCGAAATGACACCAATCCACATGTAACTGATCGCTTTGAGATGTTTATTGGTGGTCGTGAGCTTGCCAATGGTTTTAGCGAGCTTAACGATCCAATTGATCAAGCTGAGCGATTCCGTGCCCAAGTGGCTGAAAAAGATGCTGGTGATGATGAAGCCATGCATTATGATGCCGATTTTATTGAGGCACTTGAATATGGCTTACCGCCAACAGCAGGCGAGGGTATTGGCATTGACCGTCTTGTGATGCTGTTTGCTGACGCTACCAGTATTCGTGATGTGATTTTATTCCCACACATGCGTCACAAATAAGCCTTTTACCCTATGGATAAGCAATATCAGGTCTTAGCCCGAAAATATCGACCCAAAAACTTTTCTGAACTTTTGGGTCAATCACATGTTGCCCAAGCACTATCAAATGCCATTGATACAGGCAGATTGCACCATGCATATCTGTTCACTGGAACTCGTGGCGTGGGCAAAACGACCATCGCACGCATTCTTGCTAAGTGCTTAAATTGTGAAACAGGCATGACAAGTCAGCCTTGCGGCGTATGCGATACTTGCATTAGCATTGATCAAGGACGATTTTTGGATCTGATTGAGATTGATGCAGCTTCTCGTACCAAAGTTGAAGATACTAGAGAGCTGCTTGAAAATGTCCCTTATCCACCTGTACAAGGTCGTTATAAAGTCTATTTGATTGATGAAGTGCATATGCTATCTACGCATTCTTTTAATGCACTGCTGAAGACTTTAGAAGAGCCGCCAGACTATGTCAAATTTGTATTTGCAACTACTGACCCCCAAAAACTTCCCATTACAATCATTTCACGCTGCCTGCAATTTGTTCTGCGTCCGCTACCGCAGGCTTGTTTGTTTGATCACTTAGCCAAAGTATTGGATGCAGAAAAAATCCCTTTTACAGACAACGCCTTATGGCAATTGGCAAGTGCGGCAAAGGGTTCGGTGCGTGACGCACTGTCACTGACCGATCAAGCGATTGCCTTTGGTGGTGGCTACATTCAAACAGATACGGTCTTATCGATGCTTGGATTGGTAAATCGTACCGATGTGCTTGAGATTATTGAGACAATTTACCACGATGATCGAATGGCGATCGGTCAACTCATCACCACCATGCGTGATAAAATGGTCGATGCTGCTGCGATCTTTGATGAACTCATTGACTGCATTCATCAAATGGCACTCATGCAGGTGTTGCCTGATATCCCTTTGGATATGAATGATGAGCAAGCACATCAAATTAAACGCTTATCATCTGCCATCAGCTCAGATATCTTGCAACTGTATTATGAGATTTTAATCAAAAGCCGAGACGGCATTCGCTTGGCAAGTACGCCGATGCAGGCTTTAGAGATGGGTATCTTAAGGTTGTTGGCATTTCGACCGCTGACAGAAGGTCAGATGACTATTTTAAACGATACGCCAGCAAAGCAGCCAGATGATGCTGACAATCCAAATAACATGCCTGATGATATCGTTGACGGTCTAAAAGATCAAGCCTGTGCTACGGGTGAAATTGATGCGTTATCTACCGATAGTCATTTTGATAGCGACAAGCAAGATGATTTGAATGATTTGGCATCACAGATAGGCACTGAATTAATCTTAGATCAATTAGACAATGACGATGTAAATACAAAAGATACTCAAGATACTGACAAATTTGCTCATATCGATCAAGCACAATCTGACAATATGGCCGTCAATTTAACCGTATCTGAGGAAGATTTTTGGGTAAGACAGCCCCAGTCTGATCCACCTGAGCAGTTGCAAGCTGATGAAGATTCGCCAAGTGATCATGATACACTCACCCAAATGGCTACCGAACCATCACTTGCGGTTATGTCAGATAGCAGTGATACTGATGAGCCTGTGGCTGATTTTACTGAAGATTTGCAGTCAGCACCAACAGTGACAGCAGCGGCATTGGCTAAGGTTGATAGTAATAAAAAAGCACCACATCAAACAGACCCAACAGTTGATCAGCCATCTTCACACAATTTGGATCAACAGCCCATCAGTGATTTTGACCATATCAATCCGTCAAAGCCTTTGGCACACCTGCCCAGTCAACCGATGACCAAAGCCCAAATGCTTGAGCAGCTAAAGCCCACACCAATTGAGCTTGAGGGGGGCTGGACAAGTGAAAAATGGGACTATTGGGTACATTTGGCGCGTGAAGCAGGGCATTTTGCACCTGATGAACTTGCCTTGATGAGTACGAGTGTGATGGCAGGTGATATCGCTGGCGAAAGCCGTTTATTGGTCACTGAGATTAACTCGCAAGTTCAATCCAGTTTTGAGAATTTGCATGCCAAATTTTTAGAATATTATCCACAAATTAAACTGTCTTTAGAGCCTGTACTGGCGGATGATGCTTTAGAAGTGCCAAAATCTCGCTTATCTTTACGCCATAGTCAAGTACAGACACAAGCTCAACATCAGCTGGTTGATAGCCCAGTTTTTCAAACACTTTGGCAAGGTGGTTTTGTCGTTGATGATGGCACTTCGGTACTCAATCAATCTAAATTACTCATTGACTAAAATTTTGGTGAATCAAGCAGATTTTGCCATAACTAATCATGACATATATCCCAAAAACTTAAAAATATTAAGCAAATATTGCCCAATCATTGGGTTGTTAAGGTTATGCAAAAGCTGTTAAAATTATGAAAAAACTGTTAAGGTTATGCAAAAAATATTACAATAAGATACATTTTTTCTGAACAATCTCTTGCTAACAAATTAAAATTCCTTTATAGTTGCTAACCATAATTTTTGAGAGTCTTATTAAATTATCTTTAATTTAAAGGATTTGGCATTGTATGTCCAACACCAAGCAAATCATAACTTAATAATGACTTTTTGATGATAAAATTATACCAAAAATGACTGATTGGTCATTATTTTAATCACACAATATTAAAATTTATTAAAATTTTAATATGATTTGCTTTTTATTAAATTCAAATCATTTAAATCAATTAAATAAAACTAAATAATTTGAGGTAAATATGTTGGATAATTTACGAGGTATGGCAGTCTTTGCAAGTGTCGTTCGTCACGGTTCATTTAGTGGTGCAGCCAAAGAGCTTGGCATTACAACCAGTGCGGTTAGTCAGCAAATTCGCTCTTTGGAAAATGATTTGGGCGTCTCTTTGCTACATCGCTCGACCCGTAAGCTAAGTCTAACCGAGGCTGGCGAAAGCTTGTACTCATCAGCCATCCAAATGGTAAAAGCAGCCGAACAAGGGCGTGACAGTGTTATTCAGCTAAAAGATGAGCTTTCAGGCAGTCTGCGTATTGCGACCACCCCAGAGCTTGCTAAGGCTTATTTACTGCCTGCCTTATCTGATTGGTTGGTTGAGCATGATAATTTATCATTGAATATCATCTCACGAGACAATTTGGATATGATTGAAGATCGTGTTGATGTGGCTTTATTGTTGAGTGAACAAGCTCAAGGTATCGCCCTAAAGACTGTCGAGCAAATGCTGATTGCTTCACCAGAATATATCAAAAATCACGGCGTCGTAGAAAATGTCAAGGCATTGGCAACGCATACGATGATTATTTGTGGCGAAAAACCAAGCGAAAGCATCGAGTTTAAAGATGCCAATGGTAAGCAGTCTGTACGAGTAAGCTCAAGAATAATCACCAACAATCATGCCATCGCATTAAACTTGGCTGCCGAAGGTTATGGCATTGCCAAGACCAATGCTGTTGATGCCAAAGCGTTGCTTGAGTCAGGTAAAGTTGTTAAGATCCTACCAAATCACAGTTTGCCCATGCTGACTTTGAGTGCTGTCACTATCTCAAAAGAGCAAACAACGGTTAAGGCACAAAAGTGTATTGAAGTACTTGAAGCATACTTTAAGAATTAATAATAATTAATTCAATGAAAGTTACTAAAACCCTGCAACGCTATGCAGGGTTTTTTATGGGTGAAATATGATAAAAAGAATAAAATAAATATCATACTTCCACCCATTTTAAATATTTTGACACGGCCAAACTTAATAGAACACTTTATGAACGCTTACCCAATCATGGTGAGCATGTTGATTCTCTGAAAACTCGAGGTATCTTACTTGATGGGACAACACAAAACAGCCACCCAAGATTATTGCTACAAATTTTTTCAGAAACAGCACTTGGGCCCGTATTTTTTGAGTTTATTCAGCGTAAAGGGGATTATCGAGAAGGATTTGGTGAAGGTAATTTTAAAGCATTATTTGAATCACTTGAACGAGACCAAATTCGCCGTGGTGCTTTAAAAATTTAACGAAATGAATGGGCACCGACCTGATAGAAACAATCTTATCTTTATTGTTTAAATGTCTTAAAAATAGGGTATGATGCGTGGTTGGCATATCCTATTTTATCATTTGAAGTAGAGGTATAAGTTTAATATAAAAATATCAACTGGTTATCGTTTGTATCATGTTTTGATTTGATGATACTTGGATATTATTTTTAGTCATTATTTTTAAATACAAATGATGGTAACAAAGTTTTTAAAATGATACCATGGATGGGACAAGTACGGATATGGGTATTTTATACCGTATTGTGTGATTTTTAGGGATAATTTATGAATTCAAATACATTATTAACCATGCGACCCATCAAAGCGGTTGCTATTGCAGGCGTGCTGGTTGCACTACTTGGTCTGACGATGATTGCTTGGAGCTGGGTGCCGCATTTGTCTTTATTGGTTGTGATTGTAGCACTGTTATTTTTTGGTTTATTAAATAAAATCAAATTTGAGCAAATGCAAGCGTGCATGATTGGCAGCGTGGGATCGGTAATGGGTGCGATTTATTTATTTTCTTTCATCGGCCTTTTGGTTTCCGCTTTGATGATGTCAGGGGCAATCCCAACACTGATTTATTATGGATTTGAGATATTATCAGCCAAGGTATTTTATCTATCAGCATTTATTTTATCATCGGTTGTGGGTATCGCCTTAGGCAGTGGATTTACCACTTGTGCAACCGTGGGCGTTGCATTTTTGGGTATGGCAACCGCTTTTGGGGCAAATCCTGCCATCGTGGCTGGTGCTGTCATCTCTGGTGCGTTATTTGGTGATAAGATGTCACCTTTATCCGATACAACGAGTATCGCCGCCTCACTTGTTGGCGTTGATTTATTCGACCACATTAAAAATATGATGTATACCACCGTGCCTGCTTGGGTCATCACGGCCATCATTTTTTGGTATTTATCAGCCACCAATACCATCAGCGACCTTGCAGGCATTACCACACTCAAAGAGCAACTTTTTAGCAGCGGCTTGGTGCATGGTTTTTCATTAATACCTTTTGCCGTTCTTGTCATTTTGGCCATTTTACGAGTCAATGCCATCTATACCATTATCGCAACCATCATAACAGCATTGATGATTACCTATACACATTCAAGCCCAAGTTTGACCGATTTGGGTGGATGGTTTTTTGCTGGATATACGCCAGCAGAAGGGCTGGCATTGGGTGATGTGGCAAAAATGGTATCACGGGGCGGCTTACAAAGTATGTTTTTTAGTCAACTGTTGGTTATTTTGGCATTATCTTTGGGTGGACTTTTGCAAGGATTGGGTATCTTACCAGCATTATTAGATGGCATGCGTCATTTGTTAACTCGTGCCAGTCGTGGCGTGGCAGCCGCAGCGTTTACCTCACTTGGCATTAATGTTTTGGTGGGTGAACAATATCTGAGTTTATTATTATCAGGCAATGCGTTTTTACCAGAATATCAGCGATTGGGTTTACATCCAATTAATCTATCACGCACCATTGAAGATGCAGGCACGGTAATTAATCCTTTAGTGCCATGGGGTGTCTATGGTGGGTTTTTGGCTGGGACTTTTGGGATGCCAGTGATTGAGTATGTGCCGTATGCGTTTTTTTGTTATTTGTGCTTTTTATTGACACTATTTTTTGGGATAACAGGACTGACCATTACACGCTTATCACCCAAGTTGATATAGCGATAACAGGGCGTTTTATGCTTGACAAGCCTTATTCTTGAGAGCTTAAAATGTGTGATATGTTGATAATATGGCTATGATTGGTGTATCAGATGAATGAAAATTGTTACACAAGAAAAATTTTCATCATTTTTATGATAAAATACAAAGTATCTGAAAAAGGGGATAATTCATGAAATTCATCAAGCAAAATAGCCATCATTTGGCAATGTTACTTGCGATGACCACTGGTGTTCATCAAGCCCATGCGTTCTCGGTTGATAACAGTCAACAGCGTATGACAGTGCAGCCCACTTATGTGCAACCTGCTCAGGTAATTACCTCTCAATCTGTGTATGTTGAACCGACAGCCCAAGTAACCACAACGACACATGTGAGCGTGCAGGCATCACCCCAAGCACATGTGGCGTCACAAGGCTATGCACAAACCCAACTCAATATTCAACCACAAGTCATCTCAAGCACCAAAACCCAAACAACCGCTTATACCACCACCTCAAACGCCCAAGCGACCATCTTAAATGACCAAAACAGCTATACAAATAGTTTTTATGCATTGCCCATCAGCACACGATCGGCAGCGGTTTTGGTCTATGATTTACAAGATGGTAAGCCCATTTATGGTAAGAATACAGATGTTCAACGCTCAATAGCCTCTATCAGTAAAGTAATGACTGCCATGGTCATTTTGGATGCTGAGCTTGATATGCGTGAAGAAATTACTTTGATTGCCTCTGATTTGATTGGTGCAAAACAAGCAAGCACACGCCTAAAAGCTGGTGACCGCATGACACGATCTGAGTTTACTTTAATGATGCTCATGCGTTCTGAAAATCCTGCCGCCAAAGCATTGGCACGCACTTACCCAGGTGGATATGATGCTTTTATTGCTGCAATGAACCAAAAGGCATACGATTTGGGCATGTATCAAACGAAATTTAGTGATTCTTCAGGTTTAGATCCACGCAATATGTCATCAGCCAATGATTTATTAATCATGATGAAAGTAGTCAATAGTAGTCCACGCTATCACAGTATCCGTAATTTTTCTACGGCACCAAATTATGATTTTTATATCGCCAATTATGGCAGTGGTGACCGTATCTATAAAGGTAATAATACCAATCGCCTAGTACGAGAAGGCGCTTATCCCATTGGTGTCCAAAAAACAGGCTATATTCGTGAATCTGGTTATAGTGTTGTGATGGAAACCAATATTAACAATCGCCCAGCCATTGTTGTTTTATTAGGTGCATCAAACAGTGCAAACCGATGGAGCGATGCTGAAACCATCTTAACTGAATTGGCTTATCGCCAGTAACTTTGATTGGCTGATAATTTGGCTGAATAGCAAAAGCCACCCAAAACTATTATTTGGGTGGCTTTTGGTTTTTTGAACTGCCCCAAAAGTTAGATGCTAACCTTTGGGGTGCTTTTTAGGATTAAATCTTTAGCTACCTTTAATTGTGATAAAGGCAAGTATCGGTAAGTTAATCTTTGCTATTTTGAAGATTGGGGTCAGCAAAAACGACCACTTCTTCTTCAAATTCAGGTTTGACTTTGACCACAAAGTCCTCTCTTGATAGACCCATCACCAGCGGAATAGAGCTTGCAACATAAATGGAAGAATATGTACCAGCAATCAGACCGATAAATAACGCCACAGAGAACCAATACAAACCATCACCACCTAAAAACAGCATGGCAACAACCACAACAAACACCGTACCGACAGTCATAATGGTTCGTCTTAAGGTTTCTGTCAGTGATAAATTAAGTACCTGACGGGGCGTTAAACCACGCACTCGGCGAAAATTCTCACGAATACGATCATAAACAACGATTGTATCATTCACCGAATAGCCAATTAAAGCCAATACAGCTGCCAAAACCGTCAAGTCAAATGGCCAGCCCATGATGGCAAAAATACCAACAACGATAATCACATCATGAAATAAAGCAAGTACAGCACCCAAAGCCAGCTTGAACTGGAATCGTGTTGCCACATAAATGAGCATCATACCAAGTGCGACAGACATCGCAAGCAGTGAATTTAGGTAAATTTCATTACCCAGTTGGCTGCCGATAATGCTAATGCTATCAATGGTTGATGGATTATTTGGAAAATTAAGAATCTGATCCAAAGCAGCACTTAGGTTTTCAGCTGAGCCATCTTGGGGCGGTAAACGTACCAAAAGCTCTTGGCGAGTTCCTAAGTATTGGACAACCGCATCATTAAAGCCATTGTCAGCCAATGCTTGAATGACTTGTGCTTGTTCAACAGGCTGTTTATAAGCGACATTGGCAGATACGCCACCTGTAAAATCCAAACCAAAGTTTAAACCCTTGACAATGATTGCTATCAGCCCTATGAGTATAGACAATACCGAAAATACCATCATGGGCTTTTCAAGCTTCATAAAAGGAATAATACGCTGATTGGCGATGAGCTTGACACCACCAGCTTTTTCGGCAGCTTCATCACCAGCATCAGCAATCAATGATTGATCGGCAAGAGCATCTTGATTTGTGGTGGCATTAGCACCTTTACCATCACGACGCGGCACACGGCGGCGGCGTGGTGGCTGTGCTGCATTTGGGTCGATAGGGTTATTTTCGTTATTCATTTTTTAACTCCTAACCGATGCTAAGTTTGGTTAAGTTTTTGCGATGACCATACCAAATCTGAATCATGGCACGAGTGACTAAAATCGCAGTAAACAAAGAACTGATAATACCAATTGCAAGCGTGATTGCAAAACCTTTGATTGGTCCTGTTCCGATGGCAAATAAGATAAATGCAATTAATAGCGTGGTGATATTGGCATCAAAAATTGAGCTAAATGCACGATCAAAACCTGCCACAATGGCGGATTTTGCACGAGCGCCATTGGCAAGCTCTTCACGAATACGCTCAAAAATTAGCACATTGGCATCAACCGCCATACCGATGGTCAACACAATCCCAGCAATACCAGGTAGGGTGAGCGATGACCCTAAAATGGACATAATGGCAACCATGATAATGACATTAAATGCTAAAGCAATATTTGCAATCACACCAAATGCACGATAAAACACAATCATCCATAAAAATACCAACAGATAGCCAATCTGTGTAGAGAATAATCCTTTGTCGATATTATCTTGACCCAAAGATGGGCCAATGGTTCGCTCTTCAACAAAGTACATCGGTGCCGCTAACGCACCTGAGCGTAACAGTAACGCAAGCTCGCCTGCTTCTGCATCTGAATCTAAGCCTGTGATTACAAATGAAGAACCAAGTACCGCCTGAATGGTGGCACGGTTAATAATGCGTGACTCGGTATAAGGTGTACGCACCTCAACAAGCTCACCAGTTGATGAATCTTCTTGGAAGCTGACTTTTTGCTTATTTTCAATAAATAGCACGGCCATCTGCTTGCCCACAGCAGTGCGTGTGGCATTTTGCATGAGTCTGCCACCTGCTGTATCTAGGGTAATATTTACCTGTGGGCGTCCATTTTCATCCAAGCCTGACTGTGCCCCTTGAACACGCTCGCCTGTGATGATGGCTTGGCGTTCAAGCAACATGGGCTGACCGTCCAAAGAACCAAATGCAAACGCTTCGGTACCTGCAGGTGGAATACCGCCTGCATAATTCATATCTTGTTCGCTCACCATGCGAAACTCAAGATTGGCGGTACGGCCCAAAACCCGTTTAGCTTCTGCGGTGTCTTGCACGCCAGGCAGTTCAACGACGATGCGATTGGTGCCTTGAGATTGTACCAATGCTTCAGCCACACCAAGTTCATTGATACGATTTCTTAGTGTGGTTAAGTTTTGACCAACAGCATATTCATTAATCTCTTGAATTTTGGTATCAGTATAAGTCAGCTCAAGTGCCGCACCTTCGGTATCAGCAAAGGGGCGTAATGCAAAGTCTGCACCCACTTGATTTTGTAGGACAGATTGAGCACGCCCACGATCATCTGTATTGATAAAAGTAAGCACCATGCCATTATCAGTGATACGCAGGCTTTGAACAGGGATTTGCTCACCACGCAGTGTACGGCGTACATCTTGACTGGCAGTTGCAAGACGCTGTTCAAGTGCTTTTGCCATATCAACTTCTAACACAAATCTCACACCACCACGCAAATCTAAGCCCAATTTCATGGGAGCTGCACCCAAATTACGCAGCCATTCAGGGGTGGTTTGTGCCAAATTGAGTGCGACTACATACTGTTCGCCCAAGTCTCGGCGTAGCACTTCTTGTGCCTTTAGCTGATCTTCAGCGTTTGATAAACGAAGTAATGCGCTGTTATTTTCAAAGCGACCATTATGGTGATTCAATCCTGCCTGTGTCAGCAGGCCTTCGGCTTGTGTTAGCACATCTTGAGTTAATTGTGTGCCTGCACTTGCGCCTGTAATTTGCACAGCAGGCTCATCAGGGTATAGGTTGGGTAATGCGTAGATGCCAGAGATAAACAGCACCACAGCAATTAATATATATTTCCAAGCAGGGTAGTGCATAGAGTATTCTTATTAGATAGAGCAAGATGATGAGCCAATCCCATCACGCTGCGAAAAAGACCGACCCAAGCAAATTGATTGATTTATCCAAATCATTGCTTGAGCTTAGGATGGATTAGATATTGTCAATGGTGCCTGTAGGCAGTACCATGACGACGCTTGCACGCTGAATCTTCACATCTGTTGAATGATTCAATGTGATGACAGCATAATCACCCTCAACCTTTTTAATGCGACCAATCAAACCACCAGCAAAGACAACTTCATTACCAACAGTCAAGCCATCAACCATGGCTTTGTGTTGCTTGTTGCGTTTGGATTGTGGACGAATGATTAAAAAATAAAAAATTGCAAAAAAAGCAACAGGAATGAGCAAATTCATCAACAATGACTGCTGACCTGCAGGCGCACCTGTAGACGCATGTGCGGCGGTAATAGCCAAGTCTAACATCAATAACTCCTAAATATCAAAAGACGGTTAATCGTTTTGGTCATGATCCAAAACCACCGCTCATTTAAAAATATAAACTTTACTTGATGAATTCATCCAACCAAATCACACAAGTAAAAGTCAAAATAACGCATATCATAGCATATTTTTATAGGTCTGGTATGGATTTTTAGTGTTGTTGCTATTGCTTAATAAAATTCGCTTAAAACAATACTTGCACATCGCTTAATTTTCACTTAATATGGGCGATAATTTTTACAACATTACAGTGTTATGCCCCGACCGAGAACCCAAAATCTGGTAAATTTTTCTTTTGTTTCTATCGCTGTTTTTACTGTGTCAGTAGCGGCTGTATTTATCCCTTCAACGGCATTTGCTGCGTTTGAGCTTGGTGGCACACCAACCAATCTTGCGTTATTGATTTTTTTTATTTGTTTGTCTTTGGTTGTGTCATTTTTATGCTCTATTTCTGAAGCGACATTGTTAACCATGACACCTTCTTATATTGACACGCTTGAAGAAGATAATCCCAAAGGAGCGGCACTGCTTAAGAGCGTGAAAGTTGACCACATCGAAAAATCAATTTCAGCCATTTTAACACTCAATACCGTCGCCCATACATTAGGTTCGCTTGGTGCAGGCGCGCAAGCAGTGATCGTTTTTGGTAATGCGTGGTTTGGGGTGTTCAGCGGTGTGATGACTTTGATTATTTTAATTGGTACAGAAATTATCCCAAAAACCATCGGAACGGTATATTGGCGACGATTTGCTATGCCTGTAGCGTATTATGTGCGTACAATCAATGTGGCATTATTACCCATTATTTGGGTGACCGAAAAAATTTCACGCATGTTAACTCGTGGTAATCAAGAAATTGGTTTTAATCGCCATGAGTTTTTGGCACTTGCCAATCAAGGGGAAAGCTTGGGGCAAATGAGCGAGATGGAAACTCGTATCATCAAAAACTCTTTGGCATTGGGTATGATTAATGTAGAAGATATTTTGACGCCTCGCTCGGTCGTTAGTGCTTTTGATGAAAATATGACGGTAGGCGATGTTTTTGCCAGCTATCCCAAACTGCCTTTTTCTCGTTTTCCAATCTTTGATGCAGATTTAGATAATGCCACAGGGTTTATCTTAAAATCCGATTTACTGATCGCTAAGGCAAATCAAGAAATTCATACGCCCATCAAGCAATTTCGGCGTGATATCAACTTTGTGTTTGCCAAAATGAAACTGTTTGATTTGTTGGATTTGATGTTAAAAGAGCAAGTTCATATCGCTTTAGCGGTTGGGGAATTTGGTGAGGTTAAAGGATTGGTGAGCTTAGAAGATGTGCTAGAAACGCTGCTTGGTCTTGAGATTGTTGATGAATTTGACCGTGTTGATGATATGCAGATTTTAGCACGCCAACTCATGGATAGACGCATGGCACGCTTGGGGGCAAAACTAGAAGAAGATACACCTTTTGATGAAAAGTCGGCTGGCTCTAATAAATAACTTCTAAATGAAACAAAATGTAACAATTTGCCATCATACTTTAAGCTTACTGTGTTATTTTGGCTTAAGATTACTCCGTCACACATCATGGCGTATTCATTCATTGATAAGTATATTGAGTATAAGGGTTGGTTTATGAAATACAGCACCCGTTCTGTTTTAAAAAAAGTCGTTGCCGCAAGTATGCTGACGGCAGCGATTCGGTCGGCCATTCAATTTACAGGCAAGTCTTTTGGTAAAGGTGCTAGTATTGGCTTATTTATTGGTATGATTGGCGTACAAAGCTTAATCACTACCAATGCTTATGCAATCAGTGAACAAGATGTCAGCCGATACGCTTCAAGTATGAGTAGTGCTGCCAACGCTCAAAATATTGCCCAAATTTCAAGATTGATTGCTGATAATGCCATCATTTCATTGTCTCGGGGTGGCAAAACGACCAGCTTGGATAAAGAAGGCTACTTGCAACTGCTTCAAAAAAGCTGGGCTACATCCAGTGGCTACCGCTATCGTATTAATGTGGCAGATGTGGTAGTAACAGGCAATCAGGCTAGAGCTCAGATTGTGACTACTGAGAACTGGACTCAAGATGGTAGACCTGTGACAATTAAGACCGCTTCTCGAGCCACTTTTTCTCAAGTGGGAAATCATGTTGTACTATTAAGATCAGTGTCACAAGTCACCGTTGATTAAGGCAAGTTTACCAACCAATTTGAATGAACCACCGTTTTTAGGTCAATTCGGTGGTTTTTATTGCCCATTGACCATCCAAATGGTTGCCAAATTTGTCAAAATAAGGCATTATTATCATTCAAAAATCAAGTTGGGTTATTTTGCCAATCCACCATGATAACAATTACTGAGTTAGGCTACCAAAGGACATAACAATGAAAAAACACACCAAATCTTCGATTTCAACACAAATTTTAAAGCCACTCAGTCTTGCCATTTCATCTTGTATTTTGGTTGCTTGTAGTAGCACAGGCACACCTACTAAACCTGTTAGCCAAACCCCAAAACCCATACCTCAAGCTAAGTCCAGTCAGCAGATTAATATCTCGTCAGGTAATACTACCAGCCAGCAGATTAATATCTCGTCAGGTAATGCTAATTTGGGCAATACTAAGACTGGTGCAGATGTTTTGGATGTTCAGATGCTTGATGCATTAGAAGCGTTATTACAAGCGACTGATATGAGTATGGTGGAGGGTGATGAGCTGGCGATTCAACGCTATGGTAATTTATGGGATCGGGTTCGCCGTGGTTATCGCATTAATGAGATGACCAATGCGCGCATTGAAGCTCAAAAATCATGGTTTTATACTCGCCAAACCTATTTAGATCGATTGACGGCGCGTGCTTCTCGCTACCTACATCATACGGTCGCTGAAGCTGAACGCCGTGGCATTCCCTCTGAATTGGCGCTTTTACCAATCATTGAAAGCTCATATGACCCAACAGCGACCAGTAATGCCGCCGCCGCTGGTCTTTGGCAATTTATTCCTAGCACGGGTCGAATTTATGGCTTGAACCAAAGTGCCACATATGATGGTCGCCGTGATGTCATTGAATCAACGCGTGCCGCTTATGACTTTTTAACAAGTTTGTATAACCAATTTGGTTCTTGGGAGCTGGCTTTGGCAGCTTATAATGCAGGACCTGGGCGAGTTTCACGCGCTATCAAAGCCAACCAAGATCAAGGATTGCCAACAGATTATTGGTCACTTAAGCTACCAACTGAAACCATGAACTATGTACCAAGATTCTTAGCAGTCGCTCAAATTGTGAGGTCGCCAAATACTTATGGTATCAATTTACCTGCCATCGCTAACCACAGCCATTTTAGAACAGTGCCAGTGAATTATGGTGTCAGCCTATCTGAGGTTGCCACAGTGACAGGTTTGTCAGTCAGCGAGCTTCGTTTATTAAATCCTGCACTGTTAAATTTTACCGTGGATGAGATTGGTCCAAATCGTATCGTCATTCCTGACAGTTTGCCGAACCAAATCGATAATCAGCTGGCTTCTTTAAAAGGCCATGGATTTGGTGGTGATTATATCGCAACAGCACCCGCCCAGAGTATCACCTATGTGGTGCCTAAATCTGGTGCTGCAGCCAATACCAGCTCTCAACAAGAATTGATCGCAGCCAATACATTGCCAACCACCATCGCACAAGTCACACCAAATAATACCATTGTGCAAGAGCCAGCTTTATCAAAATCTGAGATAAATTTGATTGCAGCAGAAATTCAAAAAACCAGCCCTGAAGTGCCTGCAATTAGTCCTCAAGATGGCAATATTCAGCTAAATGCGGTACAAACTGGCCAGTCGGTTTTGGATGCTCGTGGTGAAACTAAAATGTTGAGTTTTGCAGATGGACCAAAAACTCAAGCGATAACACCACCTGCTCAGCAGCCTGTACAAGTGTCTATAACACCGCCTGCTCAGCCTGTACAAATAACAGTGGTCAGTCCTACTCCTGAACCAATCTCTCAGCCCAGGCCCCAGCTTCCACCTGTCACAGCTTCGATACCAGTCGTCTCATCGCCACCTGTCTTAGTAGCCCCACCGCCAAGCCGGCCTCGTCCTGAACCTGCATCAAGACCCAAGCCAAAACCCGAAAGCTACACCGTGCGCGCTGGTGATAGTCTAACATCAGTTGCGGCTACTCATGGATTAACGGTCGGTCAGCTTGCCAGTTATAATAATTTGGCGAATGATGCACATATCTTGATTGGTCAAAGGCTATGGCTTGTCGCTGGTAAAGTCAAACCCCAACCAGTATCAGCCCAACAGCCATCACAAGCCGCCCAGTCTACTAAAAATAATCAAAGCACTCAAAGCACCGCCACACATCGTGTTCAATCAGGTGAAAGCCTAACCGCCATCGCTCGCAGATATAACATCAGTTTACACGCCTTAGCCAAAGAAAATGGCTTGAGTGTCACAGATGGTGTCTTAATTGGTCAAACACTCAAATTGCCCAGTGATGCCAAAACAGCTAATACCACAATGGCTAATACATCCAGCTCTCCATCAGTGAATAAACCCGAAAGCTACACCGTGCGCGCTGGTGATAGTCTAACATCAGTTGCGGCTACTCATGGATTAACGGTCGGTCAGCTTGCCAGTTATAATAATTTGGCGAATGATGCACATATCTTGATTGGTCAAAGGCTATGGCTTGTCGCTGGTAAAGTCAAACCCCAACCAGTATCAGCCCAACAGCCATCACAAGCCGCCCAGTCTACTAAAAATAATCAAAGCACTCAAAGCACCGCCACACATCGTGTTCAATCAGGTGAAAGCCTAACCGCCATCGCTCGCAGATATAACATCAGTTTACACGCCTTAGCCAAAGAAAATGGCTTGAGTGTCACAGATGGTGTCTTAATTGGTCAAACACTCAAATTGCCCAGCGATGCCAAGGCTGAAAGTAGCACACCATCTCGTTTGGGAAATACCAAAAACAATTCGACACGCACGCCTGCCAATACAAATATTGGTATTACTGAGAATTATACCGTCAAAGCTGGTGAAAGCCTAACCATGCTCTCCAATCGTTTTGGCGTGGCAATCGGTGATTTGGCGGCAGCAAATGGTTTGGCTTCTAATGCCAATTTGCGTATTGGGCAAACTTTAAAAGTCCCCAAGCTCACCACGACATACACCGTCAAAGCAGGTGATGGGCTTATCGCTTTGGCACGACGCTATGGTATTAGCACCCAAGAACTTGCCAAAATGAATAATTTAGAACCTACGGCCGATTTGCGTATCGGGCAGGTTTTGACTGTTCCAAATAAATAATTTATAACAAAGTTTTAAAACAAAACAACCAGCTTTAAAAAAGTTGGTTGTTGATTGTTTGATCGGCTTGTTATTCACGGTTTTATCATTCAGCATACAAAAAAGCGGAAAACTGATTTTCCGCTTTTTATGTTTATATGGAAATTGTCACTGATGGCATTTATACTTGCTCAATGTCAGCTTTAAGTTTGGCATTATGTGCTTTGAGTGCTGCTGGCATACGCTCGCCCAGCTTGTCAAAAAGTTCAGCATGGCTCTCAAGCTCTTTGATCCAAGCATCTTTGTCTTGACTGGTTACAAGCTCAAATTGTGCTTTGGTAAAATCAGACTGATCCCAATTGATATCATCATAGGTTGGCACCAAGCCAATCGGAGTGCGGACAGCGTTAGCAGTACCTTCACAGCGTTCGATGATCCATTGTAGAACACGCATGTTTTGACCAAAACCAGGCCATACAAAGTCACCATTTTCGTCACGGCGGAACCAGTTGACTTTAAACATTTTTGGCAACTGGTTGCCTGCTGCCTCAGCTTTTTTGCCAAGATTTTCACCCATTTGTAGCCAATGGTTGAAGTAGTCTGCCATGTTATAGCCAGCAAATGGTAACATTGCAAATGGATCACGGCGTACAACACCTTGTTGACCTGTAGCGGCGGCGGTGGTTTCAGAACCCATGGTTGCCGCTTTATAAACACCATCTACCCAGTCAAATGCTTCTGATACTAAAGGCACAGTATCTGCACGACGACCACCAAAGATAAAGGCAGAAATTGGCACACCTTCAGGGTTTTCCCATTGTGGATCGATGGATGGGCATTGTTTTGCAGAAACGGTAAAGCGTGCATTGGCATGAGCGGCACGCTCTTCACCTGTGTGTGGCTCACGCTTCCAGTTGGTTAAATTGTTTGGTGCTTCTTTGGTTTTGCCTTCCCACCAAACTTCACCATCATCGGTGACAGCGACATTGGTGTAGATCACATCAGAACCCAAAGTACTCATGCAGTTTGAGTTGGTTTTGGTGTTGGTGCCTGGTGCGACACCAAAAAAGCCTGCTTCTGGGTTGATGGCATAAAGCTTACCATCTTCAGACGGCTTAATCCATGCAATATCATCGCCAACCGTTTCTACTTTCCAGCCTTCATAGCCTGCTGGTGGAATAAGCATGGCAAAGTTTGTTTTGCCGCATGCCGATGGGAATGCCGCTGCGATATAATGTTTTTTACCTTGTGGGTTGGTTACACCTAAAATTAGCATATGTTCAGCCAACCAACCTTGTTCACGCCCCATGGCAGAAGCGATGCGTAATGCTAGGCATTTTTTACCAAGCAAAGCGTTACCGCCATAGCCTGATCCATACGACCAAATTTCACGAGTTTCAGGGAAATGTACGATATATTTATCATCATTGCATGGCCATGCCACATCTTTTTGTCCTTCGGTCAATGGCGAGCCTACAGTGTGTACACATGGCACATACTCACCATCAGTCCCAAGCACATCATAAACCTCTTTGCCCATGCGTGCCATCTTTCTCATACTGACGACAACATAGGGGCTGTCTGTAATTTCGATGCCAATATGGGCAATATGGCTACCCAAAGGACCCATGCTAAAAGGTACGACATACATGGTGCGACCTGCCATGCAGCCATCAAACAAATTGTTAAGTTTGGTACGCATTTGGCTTGGCTCGACCCAATTATTGGTCGCACCTGCATCGATTTCTTCTTTTGAGCAAATATAAGTACGATCTTCGACACGCGCAACATCTGTCGGATCTGAGAATGCCAGATACGAATTTGGGTGCTTGTCTTCATTTAATTTGATCATGGTGCCGTTTTTGATCATCAGATCGATTAGGCGCTGGTTTTCTTCTTCAGAGCCATCGCACCATTCGATGGCGGCAGGCTTGGTCAAAGCGGCAATTTCAGCCACCCAATGAATCAAGGCTTGGTGACGAACAAAATCTGGAGCAGTTATCTTTGCAGTCATGTTGAGATCTCATTTTATGAAAATTGGCAATCCACTGTTTTTTGTATAGGCAAGCTTATAAAGCACCAAAATTGTAACAAAATAATGCAGTGACGCTGTGAAAATCAGTATTAAACCATAAAATATACAGAAAGATAAGTACTATAATTAAATTAAATATATATATTTTTAAAATTGATGTTTAATGATAAGATATTATAAAGTGTGTTTGGCTGTATTAGAGGTTAATTTAGCAAGCATACCAAAAAAATGCTACAATTTGATTAAATCATTTAAATCAATGGATTAGGGTAAGCTATGGCTAAATCTAAATCAAGCTACATTTGCCAAAATTGTGGGGCGATTTATGGAAAATGGGCAGGGCAATGTACAGATTGCGGTGAGTGGAATACTCTTGTTGAGGCACCTAACACCAGTTTGCCACATCATCATAAATCAAAAACTACCACAGCACCCAGAAAAACCGCCAACTATGCTGGAGCGGTGAGTGCTGTGATGACATTGGACCATGTTGGCGTTACGCTCGAAACACGCATGCCAACGGGGATTGGTGAATTTGACCGAGTGCTTGGCGGTGGACTTGTGGCAGGCTCGGTGGTGCTAATTGGGGGCGACCCCGGTATTGGCAAATCCACAATCTTACTACAAACTGCCATTAACATGGCAAGCGGTAACTCGCTGGCTGGCTCTGCCTTATACATCACAGGCGAGGAGAGTCTGTCTCAGGTTGCCATGCGTGCAGTGCGACTTGGACTACCAACCGATCGCCTAAGGGTACTTGCTGAGACTAATGTCGAGACCATTTGTATGGCTCTGACCGCCGAACAGCCTGCCATTGCTGTCATTGATTCAATCCAAACGCTCTTTACCGAAGCCATACAGTCCGCCCCCGGAGGGGTTGCCCAAATCCGTGAATCCGCCGCCGTCTTAACCCGTTATGCCAAACAGACAGGCACGGCACTGTTTTTGGTGGGACATGTTACCAAAGAAGGGGCATTGGCAGGGCCTCGTGTGCTAGAACACATGGTGGATACGGTGCTGTATTTTGAGGGTGAATCAGACAGCCGTTTTAGAATGATTCGTGCCATCAAAAACCGTTTTGGGGCGGTCAATGAGTTGGGTATTTTTGGTATGACTGATACAGGATTAAAGGAGGTTGCTAACCCCTCCGCCATTTTTCTAAGCCGCTATGATAAGCCCATTGCAGGGTCGGTTGTGATGGTCAGCCGTGAAGGTACTCGCCCTTTGTTGGTTGAAGTACAAGCACTTGTGGATACCGCCCAAGCACAGCCACGGCGTATGGCACTGGGGCTTGATTATCAAAGGCTGTCTATGCTTTTGGCGGTCATGCACCGTCATGGCGGCATTCACACCAGTGGTATGGATGTGTATGTCAATGTTGTGGGCGGTGTTAAAGTTATGGAAACTGGTTCAGATTTGGCGGTGCTGCTTGCGTGTGCATCTAGCATCAAAGAAAAACCACTGCCTGTCAGACTGTGTGTATTTGGCGAGGTGGGGCTATCGGGGGAGATTCGCCCCGTGCCAAATGGTCAAGAACGCTTAAAAGAAGCGATGAAGCATGGCTTTACCCATGCGATTGTGCCCAGAGCCAATGCACCTGCAGCCAATCATCCACAATTTAAAAATATTCAAATCATCGCTGTTGATAGGCTTGATGAAGCGATTTATCAAGCTTTTGAGATTAATGCAGGTTAAACACCATATGCTTATTGAATTTTTGGCCGATGGCTCATCGCTTATAAGCCCAAAAAATCCACTACAAAATCACTGCTTGGCTGAGCAAATAACTTGCTTGGTGTGCCAATTTGCTCAATTTGCCCATGATTCATAATGACAATTTTATCAGATATAGCTTGAGCTTCTTCTTGGTCATGCGTAACCAAGATGCTGGTGATGCCAATTTCACGCTGAATGTTCTTAAGCGAATGACGCAGCGATTTACGCACTTTGGCATCAAGCGCGCCAAAAGGCTCATCAAGCAACAAAAGCTTAGGCTTGGTCGCCAGTGCGCGTGCCAAAGCAACACGCTGACGCTGACCACCTGATAGCTCATGCGGATAGCGGGTTTTGATGTGGCTAAGTTGCACCAAATCAAGCAGCTCATCCACACGCCGATCGATTGTATTGGCAGAAGGGCGTGTATTGCGAGGCAAAAGCGTCAAGCCAAAAGCAATGTTTTGTGCAACCGTTTGATGTCGAAATAACGCATATTGCTGAAACACAAAACCGATACCACGGTGTTGCACTGGTATATCAGTCACATCGATACTGTCAAAATATATCCGCCCGTTGTCTGCATTTTCAAGACCTGCAATGATGCGTAGCAAAGTTGTCTTGCCACAGCCTGATGGACCTAATAAAGTTGTCAGCTCACCTGTTGAAATATCAATGCTGATATCACCTAAGGCAACAAAATCCCCGAAAGTTTTATGGATGTTTTGGATTTTAATACTCATGTTTCATACTCATAGAAGATAACTGTTTAGACAGATGAATAAATATATATAAATTTTTATGTAAGTCTTGCTTAACCAAAATGTCATCAGTGCTATTTTTTATGGCTCATCAATCCTTGAGCGACCAAAGTAACCAAGGCAAGCAGTGCAAGTAAGCTTGAGAGTGCAAATGCCAATGTAAACGCATATTCGTTGTATGCAATTTCAATCATTAAAGGCACAGTGTTGGTCTCGCCTCGAATATGCCCAGATACTACCGATACCGCCCCAAATTCACCCATAGCGCGTGCATTGGTTAGGATAATGCCATAAAGCAGTGCCCATTTGATATTTGGTAAAGTGACTTTCCAAAACATCTGCCAGCCGTTAGCACCAAGCGTCAAAGCAGCTTGTTCTTCGCTGTCGCCTTGAGCCTGCATAAGCGGAATTAGCTCTCGTGCGATGAATGCAAAGGTGACAAATAAAGTTGCAAGTACAATCCCCGTTGTCGCAAAAATCACCTGAATCCCCATGCTTTCAAGATAGCCACCAAGTCGTGTATTGGCACCAAAGACCAGTACAAACATCAAGCCTGCCACCACAGGCGACACAGCAAAGGGCAAATCAAGCAATGTGGTGATCATAAATTTGCCACGAAATTGATGGCGTGTGATCAAATACGCCAACGCCACACCAATAATTGTATTGATGGGTAAGACAATCACCGCTGTTATTAAAGTCAGCTTAATGGATGCAAGTGCATCAGGCTCAAGCAGTGCTTCTTGATACGCCTGCCATCCTTCTTTTAGTGCTTCATAAAAAACAGACACGAGTGGCACAACCAGCATGACGCCCATAAATACCACCGCTATGCCAATCAAACTCCATTTAACCCAAGGTTTATCACGGGTAGCAGGATTTTTTTGGTATGAATAAGAGCTTGTATTTGCCATCGTTGTGCCTTAGGTTTTATTGTATGATGAAATAATATTTATCATGATAAATCAGTTGGTTTTTGCGCCCAGTCTGGCTGAGAGTTTCCACTGAATGAAATTTATGGTAAACAAAACAACCAATGAGATTAAAAGCATAAATAACGACACGCAAGCTGCACCTGCGACATCAAATTGCTCAAGCTTTGAGACAATGATTAAAGGCAAAATCTCCGATTGCATGGGGATATTGCCAGCGATAAAAATCACCGAACCATACTCACCCGTAGCACGGGCAAACATCATACCAGCACCGATCAGCATTGCTGGGGTAATTTCGGGTAAAATCACACGGCAAAATGTGGTCAAGCGACCAGCACCCATCACCGCTGCCGCTTCTTCAAATTCTACCGAAAGCTCAGCAAGTACTGGCTGCACTGCACGCACAATAAAAGGAAAGCTGACCACCACCAAAGCCAGCCAAATACCAATCGGTGTAAACGCAATTTTTATTGGCTCATCAAACAGCAGTATCCCAAGGCGTGTAAACCATCGACCAAACAAGCCATTGGGTGCATAAAGTGTGGCAAGGGCGATGCCAGTTACCGCTGTTGGCAGGGCAAACGGTAGATCAACCAAAGCATTTAAAAAGGACTTACCCCAAAACTCATAACGCACCAACACCCAAGCTGCCAGCGTACCAAAAATCAAATTAGTCAGGGTGGCAAGCATTGCCATGGATAAAGATAGCTTAATTGCTGCAAACACTTGTGGCTCACGAATCGTCCGCACGATATCATCAAAACCCATTTGCAATGTCGTCAAAACCATCATCAAAAAGGGTAAAATCACCAACAAACCAAGTGCAAAGATACTAATACCCATACTTAGCCCAAAAAATGGCATCACTCGGCGCGCACGATTTTTAAGAGGCATTGGCTGATTTGGCATGATAACAATCCTAATGATATGGTGGATAATTGGCGATAACCTCACAAGATAACTTTACTTTACGGCATTGGTTGATAAACTTTAAGTGTAAAAATTGACTTTTTATTTTCCTTTATAGAATTTAGATCTAAAATTTAGACCAATGTAGCGCGCGATGCCATCATTTTGTATCTTTTAAAGGATAATAATAGTGCTTTTCAAAATTTGCCAAACATGCGATAATAGCAAGGTTTGGCATAATTATATGACCGATGCTATGCCGTTTTAACTCATCAAAACGCTGCAGGCGTGAACTTGGATGATTGGCATTTATAACTTGTCTTAATCATAAAATAAAATATATTAAGAGATGACCGTGATGATGAAAAATAAATTAATGCGTGGTTTGGCGATTTTGGTGTTGAGCTTACCGATCGTAACTTATGCACAAACTGCTGCCCCTAAAGCATCTGAAGCACCTAAAGAATCTTTGACCCAAGAAGAGCAAATGGCTGTAGAGTTTTGTGATTTTTCAGCGTATGGCGTGATGCATATTGCTGGCGATCATCAAGGTGGTGCAACCAAATCTGAGGCACTAACCAACCATGATAAGCGTATGACTGAGCTAAAGGATCTTATTGACCCAGAAACCGCCACGATGCTTGATAAGTATTGGAAAGGTGCCATTGATAGAATATTCCAAGAATCCGTTCAAAAAACCGACGCCGAAAAACAAGCGTTTGTGATGGGTGTAGGCGAGTCATCTTTTTATTCTTGCCTTGATCAAGTGCTTAAAACTCCCAAAAACTAATTACAATACTGCAAGCTTGATGGTATTTTTATGACCGAAATGACTGTTAAAAATTTTGATGACTTACCACTATCCGAGCCAATTTTAAAGGCGGTGCAAGCATTAAAATTTGATCAATTAACCCCCATTCAAGCACAGATTTTGCCACATACATTGGCAAATCAAGATGCCATTGGACAGGCACAAACAGGCACAGGCAAGACAGCGACATTTTTGATTACGATTATTGAATCGCTATTAAAGCGTCCGTTTCAAGCTGATGAAATTCGCTATCTTGGCGAACCTAGAGCGTTGGTTTTGGCGCCTACCAGAGAGCTTGCACAGCAGATTTTGGCAGATTGCCGTGAGCTGACCCGATTTAGCCAGCTTTATAATTTGTGTATTACAGGTGGTGCTGATTTTGATAAACAGCTTGAGCAGTTACATAAAAAACCGTTGGATATTTTGATTGGCACACCGGGGCGTATCATCGATTGGGTGAATAAAGGCGAGCTTTTTTTGGATCGTGTTGAGGTATTTGTGCTTGATGAAGCGGATCGTATGCTGGATATGGGTTTTATCCCTGATATCAAGCGTATTGTCAGACATATGCCAAGCAATACCGAACGCCAAAGCTTATTATTTTCGGCAACTTTTAATCAAGATGTGATGAATTTGGCTTATCGCTGGCTACATCAGCCAGCATTTGTTGAGATTGCACCTGAAAGTAAAACCAATCAGGCGATTGATCAACAATTTTATTTGGTCACTGAGCGTGAAAAAACGAGCGCACTTAAGCAAATTTTGGCAGATGATTCGGTGAAAAAAACGATCATTTTTGCCAATCGTAAAGATCAGGTCAAGCGCCTGTATGATCATCTGCGCCGACATCATAAGGTTACGATGCTGTCTGGAGATGTGGCTCAGCAAAAACGAGAGCGCTACCTTCAGCGTTTCAAAGATGGTGAGGTCAATGTACTGGTAGCAACAGATGTGGCAGGGCGTGGCATTCATGTGGATGATGTGACGCATGTGATCAATTATACTTTACCTGATATGCCCGATGACTATGTGCATCGTATCGGTCGTACAGGGCGAGCTGGTTTGAGTGGCGTATCCATCAGTTTTGTTGGTGAAAATGATGCCTTTAACTTGCCTGCACTTGAGCGACATGTCGATCAAAAATTTAAGCTCAATCAGTTTGAGTTTTTAGATGAGTATAAATAGGAATCATGAACGCATGTACCCTGATTTATTAGACCCTGCTCATATTCCATTGTCACTATACATTCACATGCCTTGGTGTGTCAAAAAATGCCCTTATTGTGATTTTAACTCGCACGCTTTGCCAAGCCAAGCACCATTTGAAAGCTATATAGAAGCACTGCTTAGCGATGCTGTATCACAACAAAGCTTGGTATCAAATCGTCAAATTGATACGGTATTTATCGGTGGTGGTACGCCATCATTATTACCCATTGAATTATTTAAACGATTATTTGACGGATTGCGGTTAATTTATGATTTTGCACCGACATGTGAGATAACACTCGAGGCAAATCCTGGCACACTTGAGCATTCGCCTTTTGATGAATATCTAAATATCGGTATTAATCGCTTATCCATTGGCGTACAAAGCTTTGATCACAACGCCCTAACAGCGTTGGGGCGTATTCATAATCCTGATCAAGCATCACATGCCATTCGTGCTGCACGCACAGCAGGGTTTGATCGTGTCAATGCAGATTTGATGTATGGCTTGCCCAATCAAAATCCATCAAAAGCGGTGAATGATATTCAAACCGCCATTGATGCTGGTGCAACTCACTTATCTTGGTATCAACTGACGATAGAGCCGAATACGACCTTTTATCGTACGCCGCCACAGTTGCCAGATGAAGAGATTATGGCAGAAATTGAAACTTTGGGACAAAGCGTACTGACAAAGCATGGATTTTATAATTATGAAGTCAGTGCTTGGCATGGTCCAAATGATGTGCCATGTCGGCATAATCTGAACTATTGGCAATTTGGTGATTATTTGGCAATCGGTGCTGGAGCGCATGGTAAGTTGACCTTGAAAAACCACCCAAATTACCAAGATGGCATTTATCGTTATCAAAAATCACGCCTACCCAAAGATTATCTTGCGTTTGAAGATGCACCCAAAATGGTCAACTTTGAGCGTATCGCCGATGAAAATTTGCCATTTGAATTTATGATGAATGCATTGCGATTAAAAGATGGGGTAAGTACTGATATGTTTGAAATACGCACGGGGCTATTAATCAGCACGATCGATAATGAAATGTTGCCTTTACAACATCAAGGATTAATGGTTTTAGATCCGTTACGCATTGCACCGACCCATCTTGGGTTTCGATATGTGAATCATTTGGTCAGTCAATTTATATAAACTGATAGATAAAAAGACCTACTCATTTGAGTGGGTCTTTTTTAAGCTTAACTTAAGCCAAAATTAGATTTTCTTTTCAACTTTTTGTGCGGTGTCTGATACTGCTTCACCAGCTTTTGAGACATCTTTACCCAAACCTTTTATAGCGTTGCAACCAGTCAAAACAACAACGGCAGCGATAGAAGCAATCAATACTTTTTTCATGAGGTATTCCTTAATGATTTAATTAAATTCATGTATGAAATTCATGTGAATCTGCAAACTCACCCTGCTATCTTAACGAAGTTTTTGATGAATTTCTAGCAACAGATTTGATTTTATAATACTTTTTTACATTTTGTAAACTTTTGGTAAGATTTATAAATTTTATCTTTGAATTCAATCAAAATATGGCACAATAGACCGTTTCAGAGTACAATAGGTAGCATCACCATAGTTGTTAGTAAAGTTCATGTCACAGTTTTCAGATGCACTCATTCATATCGTGCTATTTTCCCCAAAAATCCCCAATAACACTGGCAGCATCATTCGTTTATGTGCCAATACGGGTGCTCAGCTACATTTGGTCAAACCGCTTGGATTTGAGCTCGATGACACTCGCTTAAAACGGGCAGGGCTTGATTATCATGAATACGCAACTTTAAGCGTTCACGATAATTGGCAAGAGACAAAATCAGCACTAAAATCGTTGGGTGTGGAGCGTATTGTTGCCATGACGACCAAGTTTAGCCGTCCGTTTTATGAATATCAATTTAAGCTGGATAATGATCAGCATGATAATGATCAGCATAAAGTCGCCTTGGTATTTGGTTCGGAGACCGATGGATTACCTGATGATGTGCGTGCTGATATTGGTGCGAATCATTGGCTGCGGCTGCCTATGTTGCCAAATTCACGCAGTTTGAATTTAGCCAATAGCGTTGGTATTTGCCTTTATGAAGTATGGCGTCAGCTTGGATTTGTGGGCGATGTTGGACAAAGTGTGGGCTATCACAAACCCACATCAAGATAATGTAAGTGATTGATTGATAAGTTATTGATTTATAAATAAATTTTGAAAATCATAATATGTACTCAAATGAGTACATATTTGGCATATTTTTAATCAAAAACCTATGCAGATGGACAGATGGGGCAGGCGATGAGCCAAAACGAGCAAATCGCTTTGGCACTCATAGAGCCGTATTTGCAACAGCCTTTGGGAATGTTTAGCTTGCCTTTGGTTAGGGTGTGAAATGGGATTAAATGCTGAAATTAGTACTGAAATTGCCCAAGCCTTTGATACTGATTTGGCGGATGCTGTCAAAGACTTCACAGGCAGGCGTGTCATCTTATCTGACGACGATTGGGCGGTTAATGATACCCAAGTACTATCCACCATCAATTACAGCGGTAGGGGCGTTTTTACAGGCTTTCACGCCTATGAGATTGATAATAAGACCATCATGCAACAAGATACCAAGCTAATTTGTTTGCAAAGTGAGCTGACAGAGGTACCACAGATTGATGATGAGATTAACAAGATGAAAATCATCAGCATTAGTCATGATCCTGCTGAAGTGATCTTTACAATTCAGCTAAGGGGATTTTAATGGGCATTAAATGGAATAAAAAGCTTAGCATTGATCCGATTGCTGATAAGATTGATGACATTTACCGCAAATTTGCCATTGACTGTTATAACAATTTCATCGCCCTAAGTCCTGTGCGTAAAGGGCGTTACAAAAATGCCCATCATATCAGCATTGGCACAAAAAGCCTAAATGAAAATGGGGGCGGTGTTGAGCTTGTCTTAGGCATTCCAAAGCATACTTATCCCATCATCTACATTCAAAACAATCTGCCCTATGCGTTGCGACTTGAACACGGCTGGTCGCAGCAAGCCCCAACAGGCGTTTATGGCAATGCCTTTAACAGTGCATTGGGGGCGTTAGGCTAATCAAGCTGTCTTTGATATGCACGCACAGCGTCCATGATGAGCTGATTTTGGGGAATGTTTAAGCGTTTGGATAAGGATTTGATGAGTTCTATATCATCAAGTTTTAGGGTGAATGCTTTGTTTTTTACCCCACGGCGTGCGTTGCTCTCTTTTTGAATTTGGGTTTGGGTTTTGGGGGTGCTTGTGATTTTTGGCATGGTACTTGACCTTTTTTAAAAAATGTCTTATGATAATGGGTAAGGAGTGGCTAGGCGTTTCCACCTAACCTGCCTTAGTAGCTGCAACTACCTTAGGCTTTATACCGTTAGTAAGCTGGATAGCTTAGCAACAGTATGGCGATGATGATTGCGATTTTAATGGATGCTTTCATCGTCTTACTCCTTGTTTTTGGCGTAAGCGTTGGTTTACGCCTTACCAATCAAGCAGACCTTGCTTGATGTGTTGTATTATAGCCTAGCTTATTTAAAAAGTCAAGTAATTATTACGGTTTTGTATGAAATTGTTATGATTATTTGGCTTTTTTTATATTTAAAATGAACCGCCCATCATCAGATAGGCGGTTTTTTATTGGATAAAACAATGAACAGTTTTCACATTGAACAAACGCTACTGACGCATATCAAAGCTTGGGATTACTTTGATGATGTCCCCTTAGCCAAAGAAAACCGAAACTTTAAACCCCCTGATGGCATTTGGGGCAGGGTTACAATTTTGGGCGGTGTCAATCAAGTACGCAGTATCAGCGATACGCCTGATATTATGCAACAAGGCACGCTGGTGATACAGCTGTTTTGCCCACAGGATTTAGGTACAGTGGCGATTAAGCAAAAGGCGGATAGCCTAGCTAATCATTTACAAATAAGGCGGTTTGGTAGGCTTGAGACGCTGACGGCAAGTATCATCAATGCAGGGTTTCATGATTACTACCAAATTAATGTAAGCGTAGCATGGAGATACTACTAATGCCAAAAAACAGACACCGACGGCTGTTGGAGCTATACGGTGAAATTAATGAACTTGGGGCAATATTAGACTGCCCAAAACCCAAAGATATTCACCCACATGAGTGGATATTAATGAAAGACCAAATTTATTACATGCGTCAGTATTACCGAGTGTTAAAACAACGAACTGATGATACGGAGAATTGATTTATGTCTAGTGGAGCATTTGTTAAAACGGCGTATGCCAAACAAACAGGCGAAACCCTACCTAAAACTGGCTGGAAAACCCTACCAAATATCAGCAATGGGCTAACCGTTGCCACAGAACTTACCAGCAGTGAAATGCTGTCAGGTTCACGCATGGCAAAAGCAGGTATGGTGACATCAGCGTCAGTACAAGGCGATATTGAAACCGAGCTTATGTTTGGGGCGTATGATGAATTACTTGCTGCTGCTTTTTGGAGCGAATGGTCAGCAGGTGCTAGCCCTAATACGCTAAGTGTTGGTGCAACAAAGACCCAGTTTGCCATTGCCAAAGATTTTAGCGATATTAATGTTAACCATGTCTTTACAGGGTGCGTTGTATCAAGCTTTGGGCTAAGCGTGGATACATCAAGCCTAATTAAACTAAAATTTGGTATGACAGGCTTGGGCTATCAAGAAAGTAAAACGGCATCATTTGCCAAAACACCGACCGCCCAAGCAGATACCGCTAAGGCAAGTGGTTTGTCTATTGGCGAGATTAAAGTAGATGGCACAAAACTTGATGTGTGCGTTGAGAGCTTTAGTTTTGAGCTTGATAACCAAACAGAAGTACAAAAGTGCTTGGGCGATAATATCTATGGCGGTAATATCTTAGCCATGCTTACCAACATTACAGGCAGTATGACGATTGCTTATAGCCAAAAAGCCCATGAGATGATTAGCAACCAAATGACAGGAGCAACGCTAAGCCTTGAGTTACCGATTAAGTTTGGTAATAGTAAGTATGTGATTAAAATACCCAAATTTCAGGTATCAGGCGAAATTCCAAGCCCATCAGGCACAGATTTAGTTACCGTGGATTTGTCTTATACGGTGGTTGATGAAAGTCCAGTGATTGAAAGGCATACCGCCTAATCAGCGATAAAGCAAAAGCCTAGCTACTGCAAATAGCTAGGCTTTTTTATTAACCCCTTTTAACGCACAAAAGGAATTAACTTGTGGAATATATTACCATAATTGTGGATTTTATGAAATATTTAATTGAAAAATACGGCTTATTTGTCATTTGGCTGATGGTGGCAAGTCTGATTACGCTTTATAAGCTGGATATGATTTTAACCGCCGTTCATTTGTTTTTTAATTAAGATGGGCAATGCCCCATTATCCATGCGATGAAATAAACTTTAAGGAGAAAATAACATGGCATTTGATTTAACACTATTAAAAAAAGACGCTAAGATTAATGCTAAGCGTGAGATTGAATTTGATGGGCTTGAATTGACGCTTGAAATTCAAGCAAGCGAAGAATTTAAACGAGCAGCCGCTGAGGTACAAAAGATAGCAAACACACCCAAAAAGGTAACCAAAGACAGCTTAAAGCGTGATAGCCAAGATGAAATTGGTGAGTACGAAGCCATGCTATTTATCTTAGGTGAGTACTGTATCAGTCAATGGAATGTTACCGCTGATGGTGAGCCATTAGCAGTCAATGGCGATAACTTTTTAATTTTGCTTGACCAAGGTTTTGAAAAAGACAAATTAACACAGTTTATTACCTTGCTATTTGAAACTTATGCCAGCCTTAGCCAAGAATTTGAAAACAATAAGGCAAAACTGGTAAAAAAGTCCATGACTGCTACCAATGGGAAAAAATCAGGGTAACACTTACCCCAAACCGTATTGAGAGCTATCAGCGGTTGGGGATTGATTTACCCACGCCTGCCGTCAGCGATGTGTATGTTGACAATGTCTTTATGGTTTTTGCCCTAGCAAACCGAGCAAGGCGATACACCCAAGGCATAGCCCTACCGTTGTCTGTGCGTGATGTTTGTGATGTTTGTGAGCATTATCAAAGCTTATTGCCAAGGGCGTGGCTGTTTGAGCTTATTTTTATGCTTGATGATTTATGGCTTGATGAGTATAACAAAAAACCCTAGGTTTATGGGTTTTAATGGAGAGTTTATGTCAAATACATACCGCTTAGACATACAGGTAAATGCCGATAGTGCTAATACCGCCTTGGGAAATCTAAAAGAGCATTTTGATAAGATTGAACAATCAAGCGGTAAGGCAGGCGTTGGTATTGATGGCTTTTCAGACAAGGCAGACAAGGCGTCAAAATCCAGTAAAAAAGCAGGTGATGATGCCAAAAAGTTTGGCGATGAAGCTAAAAAAGCGTCAAATGCTCAAAAAGACTTGGCAGCATCATTTAAAGAAGCCACAGCCGTCGCAGCGGTTGGCTTTGCTGCTATCTCAGGCACGGTGGCACTATCAATCGGCAAAGCAAATGAATTTGAATCAGCTTTGGCAGGTATCTCAAAAGTCGTGGACTTTAAAAGCCCTGACGGACTAAAAGATATGCGCGCAGAGCTTGAAGCACTGAGTACGCAAATTCCTTTGACATTTACAGAGCTTGCGCAAATTGCAGCGGCAGGCGGTCAGCTTGGCGTCGCTGAAGAAAACTTGATTGCATTTATAAGATTAACCGCTGACATGGCAACTGCTTTTGATATGTCTGCTGAGTCAGCAGGTGATAGCATGGCTAAACTTGCTAATATTTTCAGTAAGCCGATTGAAGAGATGGGCGAATTTGGCGATATGATTAACACTATATCAAATAATATGCCTGCCAAAGCTTCTGAAATTGTCGAATCATTAACACGAATTGGCGGTACGGCTAAAGCGTTTGGTTTAGCTGAAAAAGAAGCGGTCGCGCTAACAAGTGCAATGATCTCATTGGGTAAAACGCCTGAGGTGGCAAGTACAGCGATTAACTCAATGCTAACAACTTTATCGACACTTGATGTTGCAGATAAAGATGTAGCGGCATCACTAAAAGCCATGGGGCTAAATGCTCAAGAATTTGGTAAGACAATCAGAGAAGATGGCTATAAAGCTATCATGCAACTGCTTGAAGGCATTGAGCAATTACCAAAGGATCAGAAAATTGGCATTGTGACCGATTTATTTGGTAAAAACTTTGGCGATGATATTGTGCAATTAGCAGGTGCACCTGATGTTTTAGAGAAAATTAATGAATTGTTAGCCGAACAACAAGGCTATATCGGTTCAATGGCTCAAGAAGCAAAAAATGTCTCAAGCACGAGTAAATCGCGCAATCAGATGTTTCTTAGCGCTCTTGAAAATGCAAGTGCTGCTTTGGGCGAAGTGTTTAAACCTGCGCTTGATAGCGTCAGGGATGCTATCATTCCTGTGCTTGATGCGTTCGCTAAATTCACAAAAGAAAACCCAACCTTTGTCGCTGCTATCGTAGGTATCGCAGGCGCATTTACTGGCGTTTTAACAATCCTTGGTGGCGTATTAGCTGTATTGCCAATTTTGGCATCAGGTTGGGCGATATTAACCGCAGGCGCAACGGTTGCTGTTGCACCAATCTTGGGTGTTGTCGCTGCTATCGCTGCTGTCGTCGCTGTCGGTACGCTATTGTATGATAACTGGGACTTAATCAAAGCCAAAGGGCAAGAGATTTGGGCAGCGGTCAGTGACTATGCAAGCCAAGCTTGGGAAAGCATACAACAAGCTTGGCAGGGCGTTGGCGAATGGTTTGGCGAGCTTTGGGATAAAGTCAAACAGACCTTTTTTGATTGGTTATCACAAATGCCAAAACCAGTACAAGACATGGTGGCTAATATTGGTGAAATATTTAGCACAATTGTGGATGTGGCAGGGGCGGTTTGGGATGGCATTGCCGATATTGCTAAAAGTGTGTGGAATAAGATTACCGAGTTTGTCTCTTTTGCCATTGATAAAATTAAGCCTATCATCAAATCTGTTTTAGAGTTTTTTAAAAATGCATGGGACGGCTTGGTCGGTATTGCTAAAACCGTTTGGCAGGCGGTTGTCAGTGTTGTTAGCCATGTTTTTGATAAAATATCTGGCATTATTAGTACACAATTTGAAGCCATGAAAGCCATTTTTATGGCAGGTGTTACCATTTTTGCCAGTATTTTTAATGCAGGCTTTGAGATGGTGAAAACCATTTTTAGCACCGCTTTTAAAGTGATAACAGCCGTATTAACTGGCGATATGCAAGGCGTAAAAGACGCCATCAAAGACGGTTTTCAAAAAGCCGTTGATATATCAAAAAAATTGGTTGGTAACATTGTAGATGCCTTAAAAAAACTTGGCAAAGATTTACTACAAGTTGGGCGTGATGCCATGCAGGGCTTTATTAATGGTATCAACGAGAAAATAGGTGCAGCGGTTAGCAAAGCCAAAGAGATGGCAAGTAGCGTAAAAAATGCCGTTACAGGCTTTTTTGACATTCATTCGCCATCTCGTGTGATGAAACAAGTTGGTGGCTGGATATCAGAGGGCTTGGCAATTGGTATTGCCTATAAAGCACCGATAGCAGCCAAAGAAGCCAAAAACCTTGCTAAAAGCGTAAAAAACGACCTTGAAAGCGAACTTCAAAAAACCGCAGAAGAGATATTTTTAACCAAACAACATATTAAAGGCAACCCATACGCCCAGCTAACCAAAGACATTGCCTTTGGTAAATACGGCAAACAAGACACCAGCCGATTACAAAAGTTGGCACAAGAGCAAATCTTACAAAGCAATATTTTAACGCTCACCCAACAGCTGCATGAAGCCCAGCAAAATCTCGCCAATGTGGGGTTGACCAGCATTGAAATCATGCAAAGACAATATGATGAAACCGACAAATCTGTGCGAGCGTCTTTGGATTTGTTTGAGCAAGTCAAGAAAACAAGTCAAGAGCTAATTGATGCAACCAATCGCCATGAGGCGACCCAAGAGTTTGAAAGCACGCTAAAAGATATCAAAAAACAGATGGCAATAATGGGTAGTCAAGAGCCATTGGCTGAGTTTTTATATGACTTACAAAATGCTGAGAAATATGCTTATTATACCACTGAGCAGTTGGCAAGGCTTAAAGATGAGATGATTAAGCTACAAAATGCCAAAGACGCCAAACAAGCAAGCGACGGCATTAAGGAAAGTCTAAAAGATATTAACAAACAGCTGGCATTATTAGGCAGTAATCACCCCTTAGATGACTTTTTTTATGAGCTTGAACAGACAGACAAATACGCCCATGCGACCACTGGTGAAATCAATGAGCTAACAGACGCCATCTTTAAGCTACAAGACGCCAAAGATAAGCTAAATGCCAAACAAGCATTTGATACGCTAATGAAAGATACAGCACTGGCAAATGAAACGCCAGCTCAAAGGCTACAGCGTGAATATGATGAAAAAATGGCGGTCATTGATAGGTATGAGCAAATGCACAGCGATAAGCTTGAAAATGCCACAAGCCTAAGACAGCAAATCACCGAGCGATACGAGCAAGCCGAAAAAGATGCTAAAGTCAAAAACTACCAAGAGCATTTAACAGCATTTGCAGGGTTTTTAAAAAACACGGCAGGTGAGCAGTCCAAAGCCTACCGTGTGATGTTCGCTGCGTCAAAAGCCTATGCCTTGGCAGATGTGGGCGTTAAAATGGGTAAGGCGGTTGCTGATGCTTGGGCAGACCCATCAGCGGTGACAATTTGGCAAAAACTTGCCAATGTCGCCAAAGTGTCTTTGGGACAGGGGCATGTGTTAAGCATGATTAACGCCATCAGCCCCAAAGGGTTTGCCACAGGGGGCTACACAGGCAACATGGGGATAAATCAGGTGGCAGGGGTGGTACATGGGCAAGAATATGTACTAAATGCCAAAGCTACAAAGCGTATCGGCGTTGGCAATCTTGAACGGCTAAACCGTGGTGATGGCATTGGCGGTCATGTCAATAATATTAATGTCAATGTCACAGTCAATAGCGATGGCAGTGGTGATGTACAAGCTAATCATACCATGGGCAAACAGCTTGGGTATGCCATCAAATTAGCCGTACAAGCTGAATTGCAAAAAGAAAGACGGCAGGGCGGTTTACTGTACAGATAAGCAAAAACCCAACTGGTGCAAACAGTTGGGTTTTTTATTACCCCTTTAAACGGTACTTAAAAGGATAACTTATGGGTGATTTTATCACATTTTTAACCTATATTGAAAGTGAGAAATTAACAATGGCAAAATTCATTATTTTAATGATAACCCTAGTTATACTCATGCTGATTTATAAAGCCCCAGACATTTATCGGATTTATAAAGAATTTGAGAGAAAAGACAATGAAAACTTTTAATTGGGACATATCGGCAGACAGTAGCGAAACAACCGCCTTAAATACCACCATAACCGCCTTTGGTGATGGCTACGAGCAGGCGGTAAGTTTTGGCATTAACAACAGCCGTAAATCATGGCAATGTAGCAAGACTGACACAAAAGCGGTGATTGATGAGATTTACCGCTTTTTAATTGACACAAAAGGCATTGAGTCTTTTAACTTTAAGCCTTTAACCGATGAACCAAGTATCAAAGTCCGCCTAGATGGTGAGATATCACGCCAAAAGATGGGGGGCGATGCTTGGCAAATTGGGTTTACTTTAAAGCAGGTTTTTTAACCCAAACCGCCCATCAGATAGGCGGTTTTTTAACTCGCCGACATTAATGTCGTCGACATACCCACAGCCCTTGATGAATAAGGGCTTTTTTAGGAGCAAAAAAATGAGCGAACCAACTCTAACCGAATTATCACGCACCGAGGCACAGGTATTACAGAGCTTTATCGGACAGGTGGATTACTGGAAAATCCAGCATGGCGATAAAGCTGCCACTATTGAGATTACCTATTACCCTGAAGATGACGGCTTTGAAGTTAGTAACAATGAAGCTAACAACGGCGTGCTAAAACGCAACCGTACCACGGTGTTTCGTGCTGACCTGTTGGCATGGGCATCCAACCAGTTACGCTACTTACAAGGCTATGACAACAGCCAAACAGTCACAGAGTTTAGCTTGTCTTATAAAAATGACCGCTATGGGGTGCGTGCTGCCCTTGCCAGCGAAGCTAAAGCAGATGATACGACTGAGCAAACACAGTAGGCTAATTTAAAATCTGCCTGATAAGTAATAGCCCAAGTGCTTAGCGTTAGGCACTTGGGCGGATTAAATGAGATTGCCATGAGTTTTAACACAGACATACAACAAACCACCGTACAAGGATTTATTACTTTGTATGAGCTTGACGCACGAAAATTGGGCGGTGAGATTTACCGCTTTCATGGGCATAATGACGGGGTGATTAGATGGCAGGGGCAGGATTTTCATCCCATCGCCATCAAGGCAGACGGTTTGGAGATGCGTTCAGATGGCAAGGCAAGCACGCCCAAGCTTAGCATTGGCGATAAGATTAATGGCATACAAGGGGCGGTATCAGCACTGTGTAGATTGTATGATGATTTTGCCCGAGCTAAGCTTACTGTAACGCAGACCTTGCAGGCGTATCTTGATAGCCATGATGCTCAAAATTACCGCCAGCAAGAGTGGTACATAGAACAAAAGGTGAGCGAAAACCCAAGCCTTGGCATTGTAGAGTTTGAATTATCAAACCCTGTGGACTTTGAAGGGCAAAAAATCCCTGTGCGTCAAATCACCACTTATTGTAATGAAGCGGTCTGTGGTCGCTATCGTGGTGAGATTTGTGGCTACACAGGCACAGCACGATTTACCCATGATGGCAAGCCTACCGATGACCCCAGTTTGGACAGATGTAGCGGTTTATTAGCCCATTGTAAATTAAGGGACAATGAGGGGAGTTTTTGTGGGTTTCCTGCCGCTGGGTTGGTTTGAAATCCCAATACTTGTATTGTATAATCTCTTAGTTATTTGTATTAAAAAAGATCGGTAAATATGAAATCTATTATAGCTTTAACTTTATTGTTTGTTTTAACTGCTTGTAGCACCAAACCAATAGTTAATTATACAGAAACAGTCTCCCTTGTTGATAACAATGTAACTTCTGATAGAAGTACGATAGTTGTTAGGCGTGATATGGGGTTTATGGGTTCTGGTTGCCCTGTGGAGATATATTTGAATGGTGTAAAGTACGCAAGATTGCAGTCAAGTCAAAGTATTAATATTCACACAACCGCAGGTACGCATATTTTATCCGCTAAATTTACTGGCAGGGGGTTTTGTCAGGACAGATTAAATGAAACAGAAGTTACCATTCAGAAAAATGAAAGTAAGTACTATCGTCTAGCAATGAATGCTAATGGTGATTTTCACATATTCCCAACATTATCCACTCCAATACAGTAAGTTTTGTATTTGTTGTAACAACCGCTCATCATGGGCGGTTTTTTATTGGAAAATTTATGCGACTAACCAAAACCATTAAAGAAGCTATCCATGCCCACGCCAAATAAAACCCACCACAATAATACCTGATTATTCACTGCGATAAATGGGGTAATATAAAACGATGTGGGATGATGTGGACAGTCAGGATTGAAAGCAAATTGCACATAGTGAAACAAACACCAATCAGGCAATTTCACATAATTTATGGTGGGGTTTGGTGATTTTAGCACAGGCTGATGGGCTTGTGCTTTTTTATTGGTGCAGGCTTGGGTTGCTGGCTTATCTGACCGATTCAATTTGCACGATGGATTTTTTCTTAAAACCCTTTAAAAGACCCCGCATCTTGTGTTTGTCATAATACTCAAAATAAATTTGGATACATTGGGGGTATTATGACAAGTAACTCTACCACTTCTGCCAATCAAGCAAGCAAAGCCACGCCAACCATCGTGCTGACCGCAGGACATGGCGGATCTGATGTCGGTGCGGTCAATACCAGCTACCAAAACAAAACTCACACCGAAAGCAGTATCGCCTGTGAGATGCGAAACATTGTCGCTCATATCTTAAAAAATGACTATGGCATGAGGGTTAAAACAGACGGCATTGCGATGGGCAATCTGCCATTAAGAAACGCACTACCACTTATTAAGGGTTCGGCTCTTGCCATTGATTTTCATACCAATGCGTCCGCCAATAAAACCGCCACAGGCATTGAGTGTTTGACTTTATCTAAGAATAAAACGATTGCCCAAACGCTGTGTCAAGCAGTGGCTGATGTAACAGGCTGGAAACTTCGTGGTGATAAGGGCTATCAACCTGACAATGCAGGTCAGCATTCACGCCTTGCTTATGCACAAGCTGGCGGATTGGTATTTGAGCCGTTTTTTATCAGCAATGATGACGATTTGGCACTGTGGTATGGTAAAAAATGGCTGATTTGCCGAGCGGTGGCTGATGCCATTGCCAAGCATTTTGGCGCAGATAAGGTGGCGTAAAATGGGCAGACTGCTTGAACTTTTTACCAATCCTGTGACCAACCGCCTATCGCACTCTCGTCTGTGGGCAAATGTGGCAAGCCTTGTGGCAACCATTCAATTTATCCGCCTAAATACCGATGATTGGGAGCTGTGGCTGGTGTATCTGGCTTCCGTGGGTGGTTATGTGGTGGCAAGAAAATTTTTGGCAAATCGTGATGGCACAAACCAAAGCCATGAGCATATAGGAGGCGAGCGTGAGTGATGTCATAGACCAAGCCCAAAGGCAAAGCGAGCTGATATTAGCAAGGGAGCTGAAAAACGCCCAAAGGCATAACCCAAATACCCCATCTGCCACCCATTGCACCGACTGCAGTGAGGCAATCCCAGAGCTAAGACGACAAACCATCAAGGGCTGTACCCGCTGTGTGGCGTGTCAGTCTGATTTTGAACAATTCCAAAAACAGCTAAGGAGATGAATGTGGAAAAGACCTTTATCAGTATTGATTTTTGGCAACTGGTGGGCTTTTTGCTCTCGTTTTTGGGGGTGTGCTGGGGCTTTGGCAAAATGCTCCTTGCTCAGTTTCAAGCCCAACAAGACGAACGCCAAAAAGCCCAAGACCGCCTTGGTGAAAAAGTAGAAGTCTTGGAAAATTTATTTGCCGAACAAAAAGCTGTCCTACCTGAAAAATATGTCCTACGAGAGGATTATATTCGTAACCAAGCGGTATTAGAAGCCAAAATGGACAGCATTCAAAAGACTCTGACCGAGCTTTTTCGCTTAGAGAGTTCAAAGGCTAAATAACCTGAAATCTATGCCAACAACCAAAAGCAATCACAAACAAAGAGAAATAAAATGCAAGAAAAAATCCGCCGTGAAGGTATGCGTTGGCATATCATCAATACCCTAAACAAGGCTCGCCCCTACACCACAAGCGAGGTGTTTTTGCTGGATGTGATGCGTGGGATTTATGCCGATGTCACGCCCTTAGAACTTCGTCAGCAGCTTGAATATCTGTCTGACCGTAGGCTTGTTGATTTGACCAAAGAACCAAATGGTGCTTGGTTTGCCGACCTAACGCACACAGGAGTAGATATTGCCGAATACACCATCGACTGCGAGGCAGGCATTGGGCGACCTGTCAAATACTGGCAAAACTGACTGGGGGCGATATGGCAAAACGAAGTAGCGTGGAGCAGCTGCCCCAAGTCATTCGCCATGAGCTTGAACGCAAACTTGCCGATAATGGATTTAGCGATTATACCGCCCTTGCCGAGTGGCTGAACGAACAAGGCTATGAAATCAGCCGAAGTACGGTGCATCGCTATGGGGCAAAAATTCAAAAACGCTTTGCCAGTATCAAGGCAAGCACCGAGGCGGCACGGCTGATTGCTGAGGGTGCGTCCGATGAGGGCGATACCAGAAGTGAGGCGTTGGTAGCAATGGTGCAAACAGAATTGTTTGATGCACTCGTGGAAATTGGCGATATGGACGATTTAACACCCGTTGAAAAGTTTAATATGATTGCCAAAGCGTCCAAAAATGTGGCAAGTTTGACTTCTGCTAGTACCAGATTAAAGAAATTTCAAACCGAACTTAAAGACAGGATGGACAAAGCCTTTGCTGAAATTGAGCAGCAAAACAAACAAGGCACGCTTGATGAGGCGACCTTAAAACGCATTCGTACCGAAGTGTATGGTTTAATCGGTTAATCAATGATGAAAAATTCTGCCATTACCTTATATCCCTATCAACAAAAGTGGCTGGGTGACGGCAGTCGCTTTAAGGTGGGTATGTTTGCCAGACAGACAGGCAAAACTTTTACTACGACCTTAGAGATTGTCCTTGATTGTCTTGATAAGGAAAGTAAAGGACAAAAAGCTCGCTGGGTCATCTTATCAAGGGGCGAGAGACAAGCCAAAGAAGCGATGAATGAAGGCATCAAAAAACACCTAGAAGCCTTTGGGGTGGCGTGTGAAGTTTTGGTCGTGCCGTTTGATAATACCATCAACGCCCTAGAAGTCATCTTGGCAGGCGGTAGTAAAATCACCGCCTTGCCTGCCAATCCTGACACGGCAAGGGGTTTTAGTGCCAATGTGTTTTTGGATGAATTTGCTTTTCATGCTGATAGCCGTGCCATTTGGAAAGCCCTGTTTCCTGTCATCTCGGCTGGCTTTAAACTTCGTGTCGTCTCCACCCCTAATGGCAAGGGTAATAAGTTCTATGAGCTGATGACCGATGTGACTAACAAGGCGTGGTCTCGGCATACGGCGGATATTTATACTGCAGTGGCGGACGGCTTGCCACGAGATATTGACGAACTCAAAGAAGGTCTGGGTGATGATGACGCTTGGGCTCAGGAGTATGAGCTCAAATGGCTGGACGAAGCATCGGCGTGGCTGTCTTATGATTTGATAGACAAAGTAGAACATCCCAATGCAGGCAATTCTGATAACTACACAGGCGGGGCTTGCTTTGTGGGCGTGGATATTGGTATTCGTAATGACTTGTTTGTGATTTGGGTGGTTGAGCAGGTGGGCGATGTGTTTTGGACAAGAGATATTGTTGCTCGCCAAAGAATTAGCTTTGCTGAGCAAGACGCTCTACTTGATGAAGTCTTTGAAAATTATCGTGTCATCAGGTGCTGTATAGACCAAACAGGGCTTGGCGAAAAGCCTGTGGAAGATGCCAAGTATCGTTATGGGTCAAGCCGTGTGGAGGGTGTGGTGTTTAGCCCCAGCACTAAACTTATCCTAGCCACCACAGGCAAACAAGCCTTTGAAGATAACCGCCTACGCATTCCGATGGGCGATATGGCACTGCGTACCGACCTGCACAAACTACAAAAAGTAACTTTCCCCCACTGGCACGCCAAGATTTGTCGCTGAAAGTGATAATAATGGACACGCTGACCGCACTTGGGCGTTATTTCTTGCCCTATATGGAGCGAACAATGATGTGGGGGCGGTGCGTGTGGCGAGTCGAAACCCCAAAAGAAAAAGCCGTCTTACCACTGGTTTTTAAGGAATATTAAGAATGACCACTCAAAATCCCAAATCCAAAAACAACCCCAATCTTGACAAATCCGCCTTATCAGACCACATTGCCGTCGCCAAACGCTTACTTGGCATCGGTGGCTTTACCAGTATTTTTCCCAACCCTGATGTGGTGCTAAAACGGCTTGGAATGCGTAGTATCAGCGTGTATCGTGAGCTACTGATTGACCCCATTGTGGGCGGTGCGGTACGCCGTAGAAAATCTGCCGTCAAACGCTTGGAATATCGTCTTGATGGAGAGCTTGGCGACAAACAGCAAGCCATCATCAAAACAATGCTGGCAAACATTGACTTATACGAGCTGATTGGGCAAATCTTGGACGCCACGCTCTATGGCTATCAGCCGATAGAAATCATCTGGGAGCTAAAAGACAGCTACTGGACACCTGTCAAACTCATCACCAAACCGCAAGAATGGTTCGGCTTTGATGATGACAGCAATTTGGTGTTGATTGATGGTGTCACCAAAAGACAATTACCTGCTTATAAATTTCTATGCCCTGTGCATGAGGCAACTTATACCAACCCTTATGGCACGGCTGAATTGTCATCGGTGTATTGGGCGTGCATTTTTAAGCGTGGCGGACTAAAATTTTGGGCGGAATTTGCCGAGAAATTTGGCTCGCCTTGGATTATCGGACACGAGCCAAGAAGTAATACCGATGCTGACACGAGTAAACTCTTGGACGCATTAGAAGACTTAATGGGTAATGCCGTAGCGACCATTCCAAATGACAGCAGTGTGGAAATCAAAGAGGCGACAGGCAAAATAGGCTCATCACAGGTCTTTGATGACTTTATCCGCTATTGTAAAAGCGAGATTAACATCGCCTTACTGGGGCAAGACCAAACCACTGACAAGGACACCAACCACGCGTCCAGCCAATCTGGGCTTGAAGTGACCCGTGATATTCGGGACAATGATTGTCGTATCGTGGAAAAGTGTATCAACACCTTGCTGGCTTGGATGTGTGAGCTCAACTTTCACAACACCACACCGCCCAAATTTGTGCTGTATGAAGAAGAGGTGGGTGATGACACGCTTGCCACACGAGACCAAAAGCTAAGTGGTATGGGCGTGGTCTTTACCAAAGCCTATTATGCACAGGCGTATAACCTAGCAGATGATGAGTTTGAATTGGGGCAAATGAGCGAGCGGGCAGAGCCTAGCCAAACCCCCACCAATCGCACCACCAATTTTAGTGAAAAATCCTTCGCACCGCAGGGCGATTTGGCGGATAAATTGGCAATCGGACTACCAAGCGATGATGAGCTGACCGCCCAAGTGGGGCAAATGTTAGATGACTTTACCAGTTTGGATAATGCCAATCTGGACAATGAGACCGTTCTTTTGGAAAAATTAGCCAGTCTCTATCCAACCATGAACATTGATGAGCTACAAGATAAGCTAACCCAAATGCTGTTTATTGCCGACACGCTGTCACGGCTACAAACCCAAGAAGAAATGGGGTTAAATCAAGGTGTGGACAGATGAGCAAGATTGACAAACTCACCAGTCGGGAAATCAAAGCCCTATTTGATATGCCACCTGAAAAAGCCATAGAACATCTCAAATCCAAAGGCTTGCATATCGGATGGGACTGGACAGACACGCACGCTCTGGCTCACGCAAGGAGCTTTACGATTGCCAAAATGACCGCCCTTGATATGCTGTCTACCACCAAAAAAGCCATTGAGCAAGCAATGATGGACGGTACAGGCTATAAGGGCTTTGAAAATACCATCAAACCATATCTGATAAGTCAGGGCTGGTGGGGTGAAACGGTGGCAAGAAACCCCCAAAACAGGTCAGCTTGACAAGGTGCAACTTGGCTCAAATCGTCGCCTAAAAACTATCTATCACACCAACCGCCGTACCGCTGTCATGACTGCCAAATACGAGCGAATGAAACAGGCAAGCGATACCCACCCCTATTGGCAATACTCCGCTGTCCTAGACCGCCGTACCCGCCCCAGTCATTCGGCAAAGCACGGAGCGGTCTATGCTCACGATGACCCATTTTGGTCGCATTCGTACCCGCCCAATGGTTTTGGTTGCCGCTGTACGGTCAAAGCAATCGCCGCCAAGCACGCCCAAAGGGTTGGCATTGACAAAAGCAATGATGAAACGCTGGTTTTGGGCGAAAATGGCTTTGGCACAAGTCCTGTAGCAAGTCATCTGTTTGACAAACTGTGGTATGACAAAGCCAAACACGCTCTAGGACAAAAACACGCCCTGCAAGCGATTGCCAAAGATATGGCATCTGATGTGCGAGTGGCGGGGTTTTTGGCGTGGGTGAGGCAAAGTCAAATCAATGGTAATTCTCAAAGACGAACCTATGGGTTTGGCGTGGTGTCTGAACCTGTACTTGCCAAGATTGCCGAGCAAGGAGCGGACGAATTAAGTCCTGTGGTTGGTTTTCGTGATACGATTATAGTAGGGCATAAAGCCACTCGCCATACCGCTAATAATGATGTGCTGGATTTTCAAGCCCTAGAAAAAATCATCAAAGACTTTGGTAAGCCTGACTTTGAGCTGTGGGATACTCAAAATAAAACGGTATTGTTGACGTATCAAGTGGCGGATAATAAAGTCGCCAAGCTGACCCTAAAAACAAGTAAGGGCGATATTGAGGTAATTTCTGGCTTTTATGTGGATATGCAGACAATTAACGCAGGAATTGCAGGTGGCGAGTATATCAAGATTGGAAAATAAAAATCCGCTACTTCGTCTGAATCGAACAGATTAAAAACACAATTGCTTGTGTCCAAACCCCGTGCCTGACCCCGTAGCGGAATAACTTCATTATACCAAAATTAGGAAACTTTGCCAATGCTTATTATCAACCTAGACGACCGACAAGCCAGCCAAAGCCTATCAAGGCTACTGCAAAACGCCCAAAACTCACAGCCCATCATGCGTGGGCTTGCCGCAGAGTTAGAGACGATGACGAGCGACAACTTTGACAGCGAGAGCTTTGGTGGGGCTGCATGGGTGCGTAAAAAGTTTGGCACAGGTCAAACGCTGGCGGATACAGGTGAACTGCGTGATAGTATCATCACCAGCAGCGACCATGATACTGCCAGCATTGGCACCAATGTGGTCTATGCACGCATTCATCATTTTGGTGGGACGATACAAGCCAAAAACAAGCCCTATCTTGCCTTTGCTACCCCAAATGGCTTTGCAAGGGTCAAAGCGGTGGATTTGCCGTCTCGTCCGTTTTTGCCTGTCTCGCCTGCTGGCGAACTACAAAATGGGGGTGATGATAGGCTCTTGGAAGTGGCATTGGCTGCCTTGACTGATGGTGTAAATAAAAATGCTTTACAAAACCAAATATCATGCTATGATATGCATAGAGCTACTAGATAGCCAAACAAAACCCCAGTTTAACGACTGGGGTTTTGTTTTATAAACAAACATAAAATATTTTTGATAATTGTGGTTACATCAGAGATGGTAATTAATTTATACAGACCGTAACCAAAGCATAAAACAACGGAAGTTATCAAAATCCAATATAAAGCAGTTTGTTTGCCAATTAGAGTGTTGATACGCTTTTGGTCTTTTTCCCATTGGTCGGAAAGTTCTTTTGGTAGTTGGGTGTCTGCGTAAATTTTGACATCTTCTTTAATGTAATCCAACACTGCCTTTTGGGTTAATAAACCAAGAAAACACATGGTGCAGTAGAGCATTAAGGCAGTGTAAACAAGCCAATTATCCGCAGACTTTAAAGCAGTTGGAATTGCAGTCAAGAATGGCAATCCTAGAAATTGTGGCAAAATCTTGCCAATTGTATCATTAATCCTAGCAACAAATTTTTCGTTAATCTCGCTAAGTTTTTCGCGAAGCTTTTTGTAGCTAAAATTGGCTATATATAAGGCATATTGCGCTTCCACCGACTTATAAACATCTGTGATTTTGGCAAGTACATCCAGTAAGTGGGCATTATGCACAAATGTATCTGTTAATACGAACGCTAAAATAGACTTTTTCTCATCATGATGAGACTTGGTAATATCTTGATCTTGGCTAAGCCAAGCACCAAAAGCACCGATGATATCTCGGCATTCTGGTGTAAGATTGCGTATAAAATCGCCAAATTCAGCCGCCCTGTTTGTCATATCAATAGATAATTCAAAGATATTTTGACTAAAAAAGATAAGCTGCTTGTTGGGCTTATTGATATAAGAACCCATTTCTATAAGATGATCAATCAATATTTTGACGGCATGATAATCCACCAATAAAGGCGGGGTAGGATTGTCGGCAGATGAGATATTTTCAGCTCTAATATAGTAATCGGAATGCCCAATGGCTTTATCAAATATTTGAGCCATATCCCCTGATACAAAAGCATTGAAATTTTCATAAATACGCCCAAAGGCTGGCTTAGGAGAGATTATTTGTAGATCTAGGGTGTCACCCACTTTGGGGTTGTTGCTGATGATAGCCAGTCCTGTTTTTTCGTACGCCTCATCTAATGCTACAAGCAATCCAAGCTCATCTGCAGTATTTACACAAAAGACCGCCTTATCCGAATGTGTCCATTCGGATTTGCGGTAGATGTGGATGAGGTCGGCAAATGTCGTCATTCTGGGCTAAAAGCTTTAAGCAGTTCATCAGTTGGATTATTGATGATTATTTTACCATTATCATGGGTGATTTCGCCATTGGTTATCGCTTGATTGTTAAAAGAAAATTGCCAATCTTTTGTCTTGGCGGCATAGGTGGATAACTTTTTAATCATTCTACTATCAGGAATAAAGCCGTCAGAAATACCTGTTTCCAAATCACTAAGCACATCAATTAATAACTGTGGCTCTTCTGAGTGTAGATGATTGGCAAAGCTTTGCGTATTAAATTCGGTTTTGTTGTCTATCAAGCCCTTTAGATAGGTTTGAACTTTTTCTTTAAAAGATTGCCCTTCATCAAAACTCATCTCCTGCGATTCAATAAATTTGTCAATTAAGACAAGCAATTTGGCAGTCTCTGTCTTGGCAATTACTGCATCATCACAACCTAAAAAATGCTTAAAGTACCCAGAAATTTCTGCCTGCTTTCCCTTTAGAAAGCTGATATATCGCTCTTCGTCAGCTTGCCATTTATCAATATTGATACGACCTGCATACTTTAATCGTTCTAAGTCCAATGATTCGGTCTTTTCAAACTGCCAATCTTGTGCACTAAAAGTGGTATGTTCAGTCAGGACGGTAATCAAAACAAAATTGGTGCTGTTTTCAGTGTATTGACAAATAAAAACTTTACCACCTGTGGCAAAAGGTTCTTTGTCTGCCTCATCTTTTAAAATACTCATCATTCTTTTGCTAAGATGATAAAAATCCTCATCAGAAAGATAGTCAGTCAGTAGGGTTGGCATTTTGTAAACATCGGTATCAGCCCCAAAATGACCAAAGCCCTTGCCTGCCTGTTTGGCGTATTTTTCGGTTAGTAGTGTCAAAAATTCTATATGATTGTCATCAGGCGTTAAAGCCGATGGATTTAAGGCGATAACGCCTTTTTTATGTTGTACTTTCTCAAAAATATGATAGATAATATTTTGTATGGTTATCATGAATATTTTCCTTATTTTTGCAAATCGTTGATGATGGCTTGTTGGATTTCGTCCTTGTAAAGTGTTTCGCTTATCTTAGAGCGTGAATACCCCTTAAATACAAAATCAGCATTGGTATCAGCAACCAAATCTTTGAAATCTTTGGCATCAGTGTGAGCTTGCAAGGCTTTTAAGGCTTGCTCTTTGGTAACAGTTAGCGTGACTGGCTTGACAAGAACCTTGCTTGGGTCTTGCATATCCTTTACGCCAGCACTCACGGTGATTTTTTCTATTTCGGTATAAGTGAATGGTTTATAGATGCCGTAGAGCAAAGCTTTGTGTTGGTCGTACTCTAAATTTTCTTTGGTATTGGCTTCGGTGCTAATTTCATAAAGCTCCAAATGCACAGGATTGTCGCCTGACACCTTAAACTGCCCATCGTACTGATAGTCATTAAAGGCGGTCATCATATCTGATACATTGGCAAAAGTTACCACGCCGTCTGCATTGAGTGTGTAGGACACGCCGTCCATTAAGCTGTCTAACTGTTTTTTGTGTTCGTCATCAGGTATTGTGGATTGAGTGGTGGGCGTGCTAGTTTCCGAACTTTGAGTAGCAGGCTCTTTGGTGGTGTCACTAGTAGGTTCACCACAGGCAAGGAGTGCTAGGGGTAGTAGTAGCAGTGTGAATTTTTTCATGTTGTATTTCTTAGACTTTTAGTCGTTTAAGTTCTTCGGTGTATTCATATGCTTTTGCATCTACATTTTTCTTGATTTGCATAGCAATAAAACAAATAATGAATGATAAGATGGCAATCAGCTGGAGACTACCCTGTGATGGATTTAGTAAAAAGAAACATATAGGTGCGGTAAAAAATGAAATGGTTAAAACCAATCCTGCACGCCATGATAATGTTTCTAATTCACTAATCTTGTATTGTAAATCTCGGGATTGTCGATATTGCTTTAAGTTGTAATGACAAAATGGACAGTAGTCCATATCATTCCAAACAGCATGTTGGCAAGCACGCCTAGGGCATAGCATCGAGCCAATTTGTCCCACGCTCGGCATTATGGGAGGTATAGCATCTTTTGAGGAAAATACATCGCCGTAATGTTCGCCATAATTGACATAACCTTTATTGCCCAAAGCTCACATCTCCTTTGTGTTTGCCTTGATTGATATAGCCATGATTGGGGGTTTGATTTAAATTAATATCACCCTGTGCCTGCATTTGCGAGCCAACACTACCATTACAGGTGATTTGGAAGGTGGTGTGGGTAGGTTTTTCTTTGGGAGTGTCTGATTGGATACCTAGTCCCTGCAACACGAACGATTGTACGCTTGCAGTAGCTGAATGAAATGAACTTAACAACTTGCTGTCGGTTTCGCTTACGGTGTTTTGACTGCGTTGTCCTGTTACGATATACAAAATATCCGCTCCAATCTTGGCAATTTCCGCCAAATAATCTGCGTCAGGCTTTCTGTCAGTTGTTTCGTAGTTCTGCTGAGAGCGTGGCGTTACCTTACCAATCCCTGCGAACTGAGCTTGTGTAAATCCAAGTCTCTCCCTTTCTTCTCTGATTCTGTCTTTCA
>ERZ1023425.26-NODE-26-length-53924-cov-10.698008_pt1 | contig 53924 bp, 51 predicted proteins | sample MGYA00380514_ERZ1023425 | MGnify/ENA primary metagenome ERZ1023425 (study PRJEB33173, sample SAMEA4830391) | metagenome | study: EMG produced TPA metagenomics assembly of the PRJEB25223 data set... | reverse complement strand
TAAGGTGCGTGCAAGATGTGGATAACGGGTTTTTGCTTATTATAACTCATTGGAGATATACAAGGGTGCGTACCACGCACCTTTTATAATGAAAAATCTGATTGGTGCGTGTTACGCACCCTACGGCTTGCGGTTTATTTTATGAAACAAGCAAAATTATTTGATATTTGCCGACCGAAACAATGGAAAACCATTTCATCAGCCAACTTAAAGGATAAAGGCTTTCCTGTTTATGGGGCTAATGGCATTATAGGTTATCATGATGAATATAATCACGAAAAACCAACCATTTTAATTACTTGTCGTGGTGCAACTTGTGGCACAATCAATGTTTCTTTGCCTTTTTCCTATATTAATGGAAATGCAATGGCACTTGATGACTTAAAAGAAAATGAAGTTAATATTAATTATTTGGCTTATTATCTTAATTTTAGAAAATTAAATGATGTAATCACCGGTACAGCTCAACCACAAATTACCAGAGAAAGTTTACAAAACGTAAAAATCCCACTCCCACCCCTATCCACCCAACAACATATCGCCCAAATCCTAGACCGTGCCGATGAATTACGCCAAAAACGCAAGCAAGCGATTGCCAAATTAGATGAATTATTACAAGCCACCTTTATTAAAATGTTTGGCGACCCTGTGGTTAATCCAATGGGTTGGGACAAAAAACCCTTAAAAAATTTGACTGGAAAAATTTTAAAACTAAAAAATCAATCAGATTATCTTGGTTTAAAATATATCGATTTAGGCAGTATTGATAAAGATAAAAAATGTATCGATTATGCAAATTTATCGGTATTAAGCCATGACAATTTCCCAAGTAGAGCAAGACAAATTGCCAAAAATTTTGACATTCTTTTATCTATGGTTAGACCGAATTTAAATGGCGTTGCGATGATAAATTCTAATGATAATGAATTTATCACATCAACAGGTTTCTCGGTGTTAAGATGTCATGATGAGTTAAATCCTTATTACCTTTTTGAATGCGTTAAAAATAAGAATTTCACGCAAATACTGGTAGAGCAAGCGGTAGGAGCTAGTTATCCTGCGGTTAATGAAACTATTATTAGGGATGTTGAAATTGCATTACCACCCCTATCATTACAACACCAATTCGCCCAAATCGCCAAACAAATCCAAACCCAAAAATCCACACTCCAAGCCCAAGCCGATGAGTTGGAAACCTTGTTTTTGTCATTAGAGCAACGTGCGTTTGGTGGGGCGTTGGTTGGATCATGATTGATTTTGCCTATCAAAAAATCCTGCTAAATATTGTAAACGCCTATTTATTTTATTGTTCGCAGGTGTTAAAATCTTAGCACCTGTTTAAAAAGGTATTTTTAATTTCCATGATTTCAATAAGGAATGATTATGTCAATTGACCGTGTTCGCCACGCTGCTTTGCGTGAAAAAGTGATGAGTGCTGATGAAGCCGCCCAATTTATCCAAAATGGCATGATGCTTGCCGTTACAGGCTTTACAGGGGCAGGTTATCCAAAAGCGATGCCAACGGCTATCGCCAACAAAGCCAAAGACGCTCACGCCAAAGGCGAGAAATTTAGCGTAGGCATGGTAACAGGTGCGTCCACTGCCCCTGAGTGTGATGGCGTGCTTGCCGAAGCCAAAGCCTTGCATTTTCGTTCGCCATTTCAGTCTGACCCAACCCTTCGTAATGGCATTAACGCAGGCGAGATTGCTTACCAAGATATGCACTTATCGCACGTAGAACAGCAAATGCGTCAAGGCTTTTATGGTAAATTTGACGTAGCTATCGTTGAAGCGACCGCCATTACCGAAAATGGCGAGCTGATTTTTGCGATGGGTATCGGTCATGGCGTAGAAGCGATCAAAAATGCCGACAAAGTCATCGTTGAGATTAATGCCGCCCTAAGTGCAGGCTTAGAAGGTATGCATGACATCTATGGTGATGTAGGCTTGCCACCGCACCGTAAACCGATTCCTGTGGTAGGGGCGTTTGACCGTATCGGCACGGCAGGGTTAGCCATTGACCCTGACAAAATCGTAGCGATTGTATTTACCAACGCAGGCGACCGTAACTCTAAGTTTGCTGAGCCCGATGACATCTCTAAGTGTATCGCCGCCCAAGTCATTGATTTTCTTGACCATGAAGTCAAGGCAGGTCGTCTACCTAAGAGCCTACTACCACTTCAATCAGGCGTGGGCAACGTGGCAAATGCGGTCATGGCAGGGCTACTTGACGCTCCATTTGACGATTTGACAGGGTATACCGAAGTGCTACAAGACGGTATGCTTGACCTAATCCTTGCCAAAAAGATGAAAACAGCGTCCGCCACCGCCTTGTCATTTAGCCCAGATGCTCTGGCTCGCTTTAACGAAAATATTGAGTTCTTAAAAGACAAAATCATCCTTCGTCCTATGGAAATCAGCAACAATCCAGAAGTCATTCGCCGTTTGGGTGTGATTGGCATGAACTCCATGATTGAAGCGGATATTTATGGCAACGTAAACTCAACACACGTCATGGGTACTCGCATGATGAACGGCATTGGCGGTTCTGGCGACTTTACCCGTAACGGCTTTTTTAGCATTTATGTCAGCCCGTCCACCGCAAAAGGCGGAGCAATCTCGGCAATCGTGCCAATGGTAAGCCACCACGACCACACCGAGCATGACGTGATGTTTATTGTAACAGAGCAAGGCATGGCGGATTTGCGTGGTAAGTCGCCAAAACAGCGTGCCAAACTTATCATCGATAACTGCTCGCACCCTGATTACCGTGATATGCTCCGTGATTATTATGACCGTGCATTCGTGGCAAGCCAAAAATCAGGCGGTGTACACACCCCACACCTATTGCTAGAAGCCCTGTCATGGCACCAACGTTTTGTTGAAACTGGCGATATGCGTATTAAATAAGCCTTGGTTTGGCAAAACAAAACACCCAAGTTATCGCTTGGGTGTTTTTTGGGCGGATTTGTCAGGGTAAATCACATTTGTCCTTACAAATCATCACTTCAACAGCCATAATATCGCCATTGGCAACCACACCGCCGTTACTAAGCCATTGATAGCAAGCCCAAAGGCGGCATATCGCCCTGCGGTGGGGCTGATTGTCCATGCTTCTACCGTGCCAATGGCGTGGGCGACCAGACCGAGTGCTAAGCCTTTTGCTCGGTCGTCTGTGATGTTTTTAAACAAAATACGGCACACCCCCGCCCCCAAAATCCCCGACACGATGATGATAAGGTTGGCAAGCACAAGTGGTGCGTCAATGATTTGGGCGACCGACAAACCCACAGGCGTGGTAACCGACCGTGTGGCAAAGCCCAAAATCGTCTGCATATTTAGGCTAAACACATACGCCAAACTCATCGGCACAATCGCTCCAACTAGGCTTGCCATGACGACGATGATAGACAGCTTTTTGACAGGCAAGCCCTTAAAATCCATGCCTGCCAAGGGGACAGCAAGCAAAACAGTGCTATACCCAAGCAAGCGATCAAAGACAGGTTTGGCATGGGCGTAATAAGTATTGTAGGGCAGTTGAATTATGGTGATGATGATAAGCGTTAGCACAATGGCGATGATAATCATCGGTATGCCACGAAAGTATTTATTGATATAACGTAGTACATATTTTGCCCCGATGTGGGCGATGAGCGTAACAATAAAGGCGATAAAAATCGTGGTGCTGTCAAGGGTTGGCATGATTTTCTCCTTTATCGTCCGTGCTTTTTAGCCAGTTTTGGGACAATTTGGCAAATGCCCAAAGCGGTATCACGGTACTCAGCACGATGACCGCCGACACGGCAAGTAAATCCGCCCCCAGTCCAAACAGCAAAATCCCTGCCCCTGCCGACACAGGCAAAAATGCAAATCCACTATCCACGAGTAGCACGCTTGCCGATGACGACAGCCAATTTGGTAGACCGCCCTTAATGAGACGCACGCTCATAAGCACAGCAAAGAGCGACACCAAGCCGACAATGTTGGTGGCGGTCGGCATTCCCAAAGCGGTGCAAACGACTAAGGCAAGCTCACGCACACCGATGACGATACAGACGGTGGCGAGCATACCGAGCCAAAAAGTTGGGGATTTGGTGAGATAGGGGGATTTCATTGTTATTATGTCCTTATATGGGGTGTCGCTTGATATACTTGGCTAGAATGGTTATTTAATCATCATCACGTCATCAGGTCAAGGTGTGGGGCAGGTTTTATAAGAAATGTTCATTATTTTATAAAAAAATAAAGCCAAACACGACTGCATTTGGCTTTATATTCAGATAAAAACTAACGCCCAATCGCACGCCAGCCAATATCACGGCGGTACTGTATGCCGTCAAAGGCAATCGTACCACAGCTTGCCAAGGCACGGGCTTGGGCTTCGGCAACGCTCGCCCCGAGTGCGGTAACACACAACACTCGTCCGCCATTGGTTAGGATTTGCCCGTTTTGCTCTTTTGTGCCTGCGTGGAATACTTTTAGGTCGTCCTGCGACTCTGGCAAGCCTGTAATCACATCGCCTGATGATGAGCTTTCAGGATAACCACGACTTGCCAAGACAATGCCTAACGCCACTTTGTCCGTCCATTCTGCACTGGCGGGCAACTTGCCGTCTAGCCCTGCCAAAATCAGCTCAACCAAAGACGACTTTAATCGCATCATAATCGGCTGAGTCTCAGGGTCGCCAAATCGACAGTTAAACTCAATCACATAAGGGTCGCCTGCGTCATTTATCATCAGCCCTGCGTACAAAAAGCCCTTATAAGGTGTGCCATTTACTTTCATCTCGTCCACGACAGGGCGGATAACACGCTCAATCACTTTATTATGCACATCAGCCGTTACCACAGGGGCAGGGCTGTACGCCCCCATACCGCCTGTGTTCGCCCCTTTGTCGCCTTCAAAAATGCGTTTGTGATCTTGACTGGTCGCCATGGGCAAAATGTTATTGCCGTCAATCATACAGATAAAGGACGCTTCTTCGCCTGCCAAAAACTCCTCGATGACGACACGACTCCCTGCCTGCCCAAATTTATTGCCCGAGAGCATATCATCAATGGCAACAAAGGCTTCGGACTCGTCCATCGCCACAATCACGCCCTTACCTGCCGCCAAGCCGTCCGCCTTGATGACAATGGGCGTACCCTTGGAGCGGACAAAGTCTTTTGCCGACTCTACATCGGTAAAGACTTCATAAAAGGCGGTGGGAATGCCGACTTTTTTCATAAAATCTTTGGCAAATGCCTTAGAACCTTCTAGCTGTGAGCAGTATTTAGAACAGCCCCACGCACGCACGCCAGCACGCTCCAAATCGTCCACAATGCCCGCCACAAGCGGAGCTTCCGCCCCCACAAGCACAAAAGCGATGTCGTGAGATTGACAAAACTCAATTACGGCAGGGTGGTCGGTGATGTCCAAATCCACGTTTTGGAGCTTGGGTTCGGTGGCTGTACCTGCATTGCCACGAGCGACATAGACGGTCTGTACTCTGTCATCTTTGGCACACGCCCACGCTAAGGCGTGCTCACGTCCGCCTGTACCTGTAACTAAAATTTTCATAGCAGTCCTTATGGGTTGGGGTAAATGCCCTTATTGTAGCAAATTTTAGCCAAAAAATCTTGGGGGTTTTTGGCTGTTCTATGGATTTTCTTTTGATTTGTGGCGAAAAAAATAAGATAATGCTCATAAAAATCCCAACAAAGAAAAGATGGGTGTAAATAGAGTAATTTTATTCATCATAAGCTAATAGGGCGTGCCTACCATTGATAACATTTTTATAAAATAAGATGAAAATTTAACGCTTTTATCAATTTTTGCATGAAAAAATGGCTATCCGACCACTTAATTTAAAAAGTTAAGTGAAAATCTTAAAATTTACCTGATTAAGTGGTCGGATTGTTTTTCATCGTCAAAAGCTCGTTTGATAGAATAACTATCAAACTTCACTTTTTCCTTGAAAAACATGCGATTTTTCTCATTTTTCATTGCAAATACCAAAGTTCAACACGCCCTAGTTAACGGCGTTATCAATAAACTTGCGATTGGTTTGATAATACATTTTTGATTACACACCCAACCAACTTGATATTTACCACGGGTTTGCAGGGGTGTGCTGAGCACACCCTGTGAAAAACACTCTGGTCGCTAAGAGATGGTTGATTGGGAGTTGGGTGGGTTAATATGAAAAAAATACCCCACCCAAAACCTAAGACTTATCCTGATGGGCAAGCTGACTGATTTCCACCGCTTGCAATAATCCCAATTCATTAAATTCTTGGCGTAATTGTTTTACTGCTTGGGTTTGGTCTTTGGTTTGGGCAAGAATGTCCAAATAGCGGTTAATGTATTTGGTTTTATCTACCGCTTGCCAAAGTTTTTGATATTTGCGTTTTTGAAAAATATCATTCACAAAGCTAAGTAATAATAACCCAAGCAGAATATATTCTATTTTCATAGTTTACCCATATCAATATGAATCAATATCTATCAAACCGTATTGCGTCATTTGCCACACTTTGCACGGGCGTTTTATTTGCCAAATGGGGAGCGGATAAGGAGCGTTTGACAATGATTTTGCCATTGCCTTTTAATTGAACATTGGCAATATCCAAAAACAGTCTTTCATCATCATCGCTTGGCGGATTTGCTAAGTCATGTAATACTTGCATGGTTTTACCCACCTTTGCCGAATAGCTATCAGACGGAAACATGGGGTCAAGATAAATCATATCCACTTTTGGCAATGTTGCCATAAAGTCGGTATTCAAAAAATTACCATGATAAATTGCAATTCGGCTTAACAGCTTTTGCCAATTTGGATTGGCGTTCATCATTTGATGCTCAAATAATAACAGCATTGCCACGATAGGATTTTGCTCTATCATTAACACATTCGCCCCTGTACTTGCCAATATCAATCCATCCTGCCCAAAGCCTGCTGTACCGTCTATCACGCTCATATCAGGCGTTAATTTGCTTGCTTGTAATATCAGCTCAGACTTTCGCCCTGCGGTTACGATACGTTTGGTTAGGGCTTGCCAATTTAATGATGATTTTATAATAGCATTGTTGTCAATTTTAATTAAGGTTGGGGTATTTTTTATAATAGCGATTAGGGGTGTATTAGCATTGTCATTGGCAAACGATGAGATAAATTTATCACTTAGTTTTGATAAAGCATAAAAAGATAAATTTAAAGACAAATTGTGATTTTTATTGATAACGTCTAATATATCAAATAATGCTTTTTCTTGTTCGGTGCCGATGATGTTGATAGTCAAAATATTGCCTTTTTTAAATAGATATTTCTATACTTGTTTAACTTCAAAATGCACCACCGTAGGGGCGTGCATAGCACACCCCTACAAAAGGTATTTTTCAAAAGGTAGAATGGGTGCAAATTGGGGTTAATTTCCATAAATGGTATGTGTACTAGATTGATTTTAAATAAAAATCAAATGTCATTTTAATATATTAAATTTGATAAAATATTACCCTTTAATCTGATAACCAAACACAAAATACGCCGATAACACAATCACGCCTGTGATAATCCGCAAATAGGCAAAAATCATAAAATTCCGTTTTGACACCCAAGCCACAAGCAAACGAATACATAGCAGGGCAACGACAAAAGACACCGCCGTTCCCACACCCAAAATCGCCCAATCTTCCCCTGTTTGCAGCACGTCTTTTTTCTCAATAAGCTCCAAAAGCCCTGCCCCGACAATGACAGGAATACCCAAAAAGAACGAAAATTCAGTAGCGGATTTGCGAGATGCCCCAAACCACAACGCCCCAATAATGGTAGAGCCAGAGCGACTGGTACCAGGAATCAGGGCAAGGCATTGAGCCAGTCCGATTTTTAACGCCATTTTAAAGTCAATATGTTCAGCTTCTTGTGCCTTAATGGGGCGTGGGTGCTTTTCCACATAAATGATGAGCAATGCCCCGATGATGAGCATGGTTGCCACGACAAGCGGGTGAAACAGCGTGCCTGTGATAAAGTCTTTGAGCGTAAAGCCGACAATCATGACAGGAATGGTGGCGATGATGAGCGAGATACCCAGCCCACGGGGGTTGGTCATGCCGTCCGCCTTGCCAGTCAGTAGCCCCATAAATGCCGTCCACAGCCTGCCCCAATAGTCATAAATAACCGCCAAAATCGCCCCAAGCTGAACAAAAACAATGAACAAATCCCGCTTGTCCTTGTCCCAAAAATTCATGATGTCTGCCGACAAAATCATATAGCCTGTACTAGAAATCGGCAAAAACTCGGTAATGCCTTCGACAATGCCCATGATAAAGGCTTTGATAACTAATAAAATGTCCAAAATATTACTCTTGCTTAGGGTTGTAATTGAGATTGATTAAATTTAGCTAATGATGTTGGATTAGAATAATCATATTTCCACTGATTGGATTTTTTATCCAAAATCAGACGCACGATTTCACCATTTTTTAAAATTTCTATTCTAAAAAACTCTTTGGTTGTAAAGTCTTCTGCTGGTATTTCATAAATAACCCTAACGTTGTCATTTAATATGGATTTTAATTGTTTGGCTAACGAAATGCCCATTCTGTGAAATTCAAGCCAATCAAATGAAATTGGCTTGGTTCTATCAAAATCTCTAAAAGCCAGATTAGCATCATTATAATCAAACCATACATATTCAAATTGTACATGCCAATCACAAAATTGTTGCCATAATTCATCGGGTATGGGGCTGGGTTGGTCGGTCATGTTGGGAAAATAACTCACGCAACATTCGCCAATGAACTTGTCTTTTAATTCTTGCTGTCCCCATAAAAAAGCCTTGCCATATTCTGCCATGACAATAATAAAAGCATGGTCGTTTAAATTGGTTTCATCAGTGGTTTGTTTTTTCATGATATTGGCGTTTGTCACGCATGGTTTGGTGTTTTGTGTGGTTTTGACAATTTAAATAGGGCGTAACATACTTACGCCATAATAATCATTTCTTACCTTGTTCTGCCAAGGTTTTCCAAGCGTTATTTCTAAGATACACAGGCAAGGCGTTTTCTGCCGTTACCGTCTCGCCCTTTAAAAATAGCGGATAGGCAAGGCGGGCGATATGCTCGGCACTGGGATTTAGACGTAATTTTTTGGCATCTGTTGCCACCAAATCCACCCCGTCCCCCACGATGATGTCGGTCTCTACACGCTTATCATAATCCAGCAGATATTCGTTTTGGGCAATGGGCAAGGCGTTTTGCACCACAAAATCCCCTGCATAGACTTGGTTTTGGCGAGCGTCTATCACGGCAGTTATCGTTGTGCCGTCCGCCATGCTTGTTTGTTCACACGCCATAAATGCCAAGGCGTGTAGGCTAGATATGCCGATACACGGTGCGTCATTGGCGACAGATAAGGCTTGGGCTAAGGCGGTGTTGATACGAATACCGCTAAACGCCCCCGGTCCACGGTTAAACGCCCATGCTTTGACATCCTTAATATCCACGCCTGCCGTATGTAGTGCCTTATCCAGCATGGGCAAAATAATCTCCGTTTGCCCACGTCCACCCGCTACGGTCTCGGTATAGATAATGGTGTCATTTTGTAAAATGGCGATAGAGCATTGCTCAAAAATGGTGTCAAAGGCGATAAGAATGTCAGATGGGCTGGGCGATAAGGCAGTCATAGAATGCGTGCGGACGAAATAAAAAACGCTTATCATACCACAAAATACTTGTAAATTTTAGGGTTTTAAAAGCGGTCGGGGGCATTGATAACATTATTTACAAGAGAGTAATAATTAAGAAATTTTATTTTTGTTGGACGGGGTGGTTTTATGACAAATAAATTTAGGGCGTGCCTGCCTTTGGTATTTGCAATGAAAAATGAGAAAAATCGCACGTTTTTCAAGGAAAAAACGCAGGTTGATAGTTATTCTATCAGACAAGTTTTTGACGCAGAAAAACAATCCGACCACTTAATCAGGTAAATTTTAAGATTTTCACTTAATTTTTTTAAATTAAGTGGCCGGATAGCCATTTTTCATGCAAAAATTGATTGAAATTGTCAAGTTTTCATCTTAATTTTATAAAAATGTTATCAATGGTGGGCACGCCCTAATAAAAACTTTTGGTATTTTTAATCAAATCAGCGTATAATGCTTAAATCCCATAAAAACTTTATGGTGTGTATTTTTAGGTGTTATTTAGGAAATTGTTATGGAATCTTATGTTTTGTATGATGATGGTCATCACAAATGTATTGCGTTTAGCATGCCCGAAGAAGATGAAAGCGTGCCGTCTAACCAATTTTTAATCATTGATGGCGAAGAAGCGGCAATTATTGACCCAGGTGGGGATTTGACCTTTACGCCACTGACCTTGCAAATCACCAAATACACCAGCATGGAGAGCATTAAGTACGTCATCGGCTCACACCAAGACCCTGACATTTTGGCGTCCATGCCCCGTTGGCTCATCCATTTGCAAAACACCAAACTGCTTATTCCGACGTTGTGGGAGCGGTTTTTACCCCATTATAATTCTGCCTTTACCAAAGGGCGACTGCACCACGGTCTGTCAGAGCGGCTCGAAGGCATTCTTGATACAGGTGGGGTTTATGCACTGGGCAACACCCAAATCATGGCAATCCCTGCTCACTTTTTACATTCGGTGGGTAACATTCAGTTTTATGACCCTGTCAGTCAGATTCTGTTCTCGGGCGATATGGGGGCGTCATTGGTGGGGCATTCTGGCATTAAGGTAGAGAATTTTCAAGCTCACATCAACAGCATGTCAGGCTTTCACAAACGCTACATGGCAAGCAACAAAGCCTGCCGTCTGTGGGCGGACAGCGTGCGTCAGTTGCCTGTGGACATGATGGTGCCACAGCATGGCAAGCGGTTGGATGGACGAGCCACTTTTGATGAGTTCTTAGATTGGATTAGTGAGTTGTCTTGCGGTATTGATTTGATTGATGAGAGTACTTATGACATCAGTGAGCTGATGACATTGGCAAGAATATAAGGGCTTGTGCAATAAAAAAGGCGTGATGATACGCCTTTTTATTTTGGTTTTTTGGTAGGCAGATTGCACCTAACTAGCTTGATATTTACCACGGGTTTGTAGGGGTGTGCTGAGCACACCCTTTGACGACAGTACCGTGCAAGGCGTGCACAGCACGCCCCTACACCCAAACGTCATTGCGTTTGTAGTATTTTAAAATTTCTTGGGTGCGTCATTCATGGGTAACACCATCCACAGAGCCATGCTCTAACAGCCTTGACCCTATCCAATGCCGACTAAACTGATATGCCACCCGCCCCGAGCGACCACCCCGAGTGCTTGCCCATTTTAGGGCTTCACCACGTACCATCTCATCAAATGCCATGTCCTCCCGTGCCAAATAATACGCCACAATATCCAGATACGTCTCTTGATTCATGGGCGAGAACGATATCCACAGCCCAAAGCGGTCTGAGAGCGAGACGGTCTCATCGATGGTCTCATAGGGATTGACTTCATCGGTTTGACCGTTATAAATACTAACGTTGTCTTTCATGAGCTGTGGTAGTAGATGACGGCGGTTGCTGGTGGCATAGATGAGTAGGCGGTCTTGTTCGCTGTCTAACGCCCCATCCAGCACGCTTTTTAGGGTGCGGTAATTTTCATCATGCCCATTAAATGCCAAATCATCGCAGTAGATGATATAACGGCAGTGGTTGTCGCTTGCTTTGATGGCGTGGCGGATTTTGTCAAGCATTTGCAAATCATCTCGGGCGACTTCTATCACTCGCAGACCGTCTTGATGATGGGCGTGAAGTAAGGCACGCACAAGGCTTGATTTACCCGCCCCACGAGTGCCAGTCATGAGAACGTGGTTGGCAGGCAGGTTTGCCAAAAACTGGCGGGTGTTTTGAATGATTTTGTCTTTTTGGGTGTCAATGCCGTGCAAATCGTCCAAAGTGATGGCAAGGTGAACATCAACAGGGACGAGTGTGCCACGCTGACCGCCAACCCAGCGATAGGCAAGGACATCGGGGTCTAGGTGGATGGATTGGGTGGTGCGTTCGCTTAAAAATTGATTGGCTTTTTGCAAAAAGTCTGCACCAAGGGCAAGCAGTTCGTTAGGTAGGTTCATACAGGATTGGTGGGGTTAAAGTGTCTCATTAATGTAGCATAAAACACCCAAAAATAAAACCACTTCGTGTGGTGGTCGATGAGTGCGGGTGTTGCAAAAAGATTATTGAGCCATGCGAATGCCGATGTCTGTTCGACCATGCTTTTGCAAAGTATCACGTTTGGCAGTGCTCTCTTTGTGTTACACTCAATAAACTTTAAAATTGCTACAAACGCAATGATGCTTGGATGTAGGGGCGTGCTGTACACGCTTTGCACGGTACTGTCATCAAAGGGTGTACTCAGCACACCCCTACAAACCCGTGGTAAATATCAACTGGGTGTATAATCCAAGTATCACATAAAGGCAAACATGCCCAAATCAACCATGCTACCCAACACCAGACAAGGACACAACCATGACCCATGCATTATATTCTCATCATTTATCTGCCAATACAGCAAAAAGCCTAAACCAAATGACCGATGACGAGCTGTGGACATGGTGGCTGTCGCTTGATGATGAGTGGCGATTTTTTTTGTTAAGACAGGGGTTGGAATTAAAATTATGGAAAAATAATAAAAGGGTTTTTGATGAAAAATATGATTATCAAGCGGAATTTGATTGGCTGGATAAATCATTGGTTTTTGAGTGTGTTAAGGAAATAGTAAGTTTAACCAAACTTAATTTAGAGCGTAACCAAATCCAAGACATTTCAGCATTGGTAGGCTTAACCAATTTAACCGAGCTTTATTTATGGGGCAATCAAATCCGAGATATTTTGGCGTTGAAAAGTTTAATAAGCTTAACTGAACTTGATTTATCATACAACCAAATCTAAAATATTTTACCTTTGGCGAATTTAACCGAGCTTGATTTATTAGAAAACCAGATACAAGATATTTCAGTATTGGCTAAATTGACCAATTTAAACGTTCTTAATTTAGAGAGTAACCAAATTCAAGATATTTCTGCTTTAAATAATTTGACTGATTTAAACATTATTGATTTACGCAATAACCAAATCCAAGACATTTTATTTTTGGAAAATTTAACAAATTTAACCAGTCTTGATTTGGGAGATAATAAAATTAACAATATCTCGGCATTGAAAAATTTAACCAATCTAACTTGGCTTGACACATGGGGTAATCAAATTCAAGACATCTCTGCTTTGGCAAGTTTAACCAATTTAACAGTGCTTGGTTTGGAAAGTAACCAAATCCAAGACATTGCTATTTTGGCAAATTTGAAAAATCTGAGTAAAATTTATTTAACCAATAATCCAATTGATCCGGCAGATATTGAAAAATTACGCCAACAATTGCCAAATTGTGATATTGTGTTTTGAGATAGAATAGAAATTTGCCTTATAATAGACTAACCCGCCACCACAAACCGCCCACGCTCATCAAAAAACCGCCGAACCACCAGCACCGCCGACAGCGTACACGACAGCGTACTGCCCGCACAGATAAAAAACATGGTAACAATCTGATAGCGTACCGCCTGCGTGGGGTCAGCCCCTGCCAATATTTGCCCTGTCATCATACCGGGTAGGCTCACCAGTCCGACCACGAGCATGGAATTGACGGTTGGGGTCAAGCCATTTAGCACCGCCGATTTGACAAGCTCATGCACCGCTTCAAAGGGGGTAGCCGACAGCGATAGGCGAGATTTGATAAGGGCTTGCTTGTCGTGCATGGCGTTTACAAGTTCGTTGGTTGTCAAGGATATGGCGGTCAAAGAATTGCCCAAAATCAGCCCCAAAATCGGTATGATGTACTGGGGGCGATACCAAGGCGACACCTTTAAAATCAATATCATGGCAATCAGCGTAACCACGCCTGTGGCAACCGACAGCGAGATGATGCTATCAGATAATAAGCCCTTGTAGGGGCGTTTGACCCGACCTTTTGCCGAGACGCTGGCAATGAGTGTCATCACGGTTAAAATCGCAAGTACCTGCCACGCACTCTCACGAGCGAATACCCACGCCAAAATCAGCCCAATCATGGACAACTGCACGACCGTCCGCACCCCTGCCATGATGAGCGTACCTGTTAAGCTAAGTCGCAGGTATGCCGACACGCCTATCGTGATAAGTAGTAAGGTGCTGGCTAAGGCAATGTCGGTTAGGGTAAGTGTGATTGCCATAATGTATAAGTTATTGATTTAAATTGATATTTTATTATTTATAGATGTAGGGGCGAATTGCAATTCGCCCAAATCTACATTAATCTTAAAATCTTGTTATTGCCAATTTACACCGCCAACATACCATTATCCATACGCCACAAATCCGCCCCCAACACCTGTTGTTCGCTTGGCGTGTGCGTAACCCAAATCAGGGCTTTGTGGTTGTCATGCCAATCTAGCACGAGTCTCATGAGCAAATTTGCCGTCTCATCATCAAGGGCGGACGTGGTTTCATCAAATAGGGCGAGCGTTGGGTTAAATTGCAACGTCCGCAAAAAACTCACGATTTGGCGTTCACCCCCTGATAGCTCGTGGATGGATTGGTTGATAAAATTGTCATGTTTGCCGAGCGTGGTAAGTTGTTGTAAATGCCAGTCTTTATCAAATTTTTTGTTTTGATGATGTTTAAAGCCAAAGGGGGCGGTTAGGTTATCTAGTACTGTGCCGTCCGATAGGCTAGGCGTTTGATGAAATAGGGCAACGGCAGTGCGGTAATCAGGTGGGGAGATTTGGCTAAGGGGTGTTAATTTTCCATTTTTATTTAACATAATCCTATCAGTAACGGCATTATCCAAAGGCAACAAATCGGCTAGGGCTTGTAATAATATCGATTTGCCAGAGCCTGACCGACCGACCAGAGCGACTTTTTGCCCGTAATGTAAGGCAAAAGACACGTTATCAAGCAAGGTACGGTCTGGGGTGTGGTAGGATAGGGCGGTGGCGGTGAGTAAGGACATGATGTGGCGTGTTTGGGGTGGGGATTTATTATATTAGATTTGCCGATGGCATTGCCAAAAACCGCCTGCCCTTGATAGATTGATAAGTTTGATGAGTGGGGCAGACGGCTTGGTGTGGGATTTTATTTTTTGGTGGGTCGCTTACTTACATCCTTATGCTCGTCAGTCTCATATAACGCCCCTGCACGTCCCACGATGAGCGGGTCGATGTTGCCAATCTGTGAGTCGTCTTTGTCGGCATAGTCCAGCTTGTTTAGGACATAACGCATGGCGTTGAGTCTGGCACGCTTTTTACAGTCGGATTTGACGACAATCCATGGCGATTCGCTCGTGTCGGTCTCAAAGAACATCGCTTCTTTGGCGATGGTGTAGTCATCCCATTTGTCAAGGGACGCTTTGTCCACAGGCGAGAGCTTCCACTGTTTTAGGGGGTCATGCTCACGGCGAGAGAAACGCACTTTTTGTTCTTCACGACTTACCGAGAACCAAAACTTGATGAGCGTAATGCCCGACTGAGTCAGGTGTTTTTCAAAGGCAGGCACCTGCTCCATAAAGGTGTGATATTCATCATCACTGCAAAAGCCCATGACGCGCTCGACCACAGCACGGTTATACCATGAACGGTCATACAGCACTATCTCGCCTGCGGTGGGCAGGGTCTGCACATAACGCTGAAAATACCATTGCCCACGTTCGGTCTCGGTCGGCTTTTCTAGGGCGACAACCCTAGCACCACGGGGGTTTAGGTGTTCCATAAAGCGTTTGATGGTACCGCCTTTACCAGCGGCGTCACGTCCTTCAAAAAGGATGACGATTTTTTGTCCTGTTTCTTTGACGTGGCGTTGTAGTTTTAGAAGTTCGATTTGTAATTTGTACTTTTGGGCTTCGTAGTTTTTACGGCTCATGCGATGTTTATAAGGATAACCGCCTTCACGCCAGTTGGGAGCAAGTTCGGTATCTTTGGATTTGCTCGCACCCAGCTCGCTACTTAGTTGATGAGCGACGTTGGTGGCAGGTAGGTACTCCGCCAAGCGAACTCCAATTTGGGTCAAATCATCAGCACTGGCGTGTTCAACCAACTCTTCTAAGCGAGAGAGTGTGTCAGAGAATTCATCACGAAATTTGGTGGTGGACTGCTTTTTTGGGGCGGTTGCCATGGCACATACTCCTAATAAAAATGTGGTTTTGTTTTATATTAACATAACGGTAATATTTTGGCAATATAATACATCCATTTGTTTTTGACTTTTTATGATGGGTTTATTTAAACAGCTGTGATTATCAATTAACTGCTTATTATCAACTTTGTATAAGTGATTTGTTTATTAAGGGCGAATAAATTGTCCCTATAACCCAAAAATCACTATTGGGCAATCAATAAGTTGCCATTTTAAGTTAATATTGAAGTATTAATCATAATTTTAAATTAGTTTGTCAAGACAAAGGATGAATTTCTTTGAATTAATTTTTTTATCAAAGAAATTTAGCTTTACCAACCAATTTTTAAAATAATTAACATCATTTGCCAAATCATACCAAGCCTAACTCACGCCCGAACCTAATAATCTGCTTTCGCCATTAGCGATTTTTTTGACGTGGATTTGGGTAGGAATGCGTTCTTTTAATGATTGGACGTGTGAGATAATTCCTATCATCTTACCTGTATCTTTTAATGATGATAATACCGATAACGCAATGTCCAATATCTCATCATCTAATGTGCCAAAACCTTCATCTAAAAACAATGAGTTAATACTGACATTCTCACTGCTCATTTGTGATAAGCCCATTGCCAATGCCAATGACACAATAAAACTCTCGCCCCCTGAGAGATTTTTGGTGCTACGAATCTCACTGCCTTGGGCGGTGTCGATGACATTTATCTCTAAAAGGCTTTTGTTTATCTTATCATCGCCATGGGTTAGGACGTAGCGACTGTCCATTTTACTAAGGACGTCATTGGCGTGATGGAGCATAAGCTCTAAGGTCAGCCCTTGGACGAAATTGCGGTATTTTATGCCTTCTTTGGAACCGATGAGTTCATCGAGCTTTGCCCATACCAGTAAATCCTGCTGTTTTTGACTGATTAAATTCATCAAAGAACCGTGCTTTTCTCTACTGTCCTTGGCATTTACAAATAGCTGTTTTTGCTCACCAAAGGCGGTTAGCTGTGCATAATGACGGCTTTGTAATTGCTCTTTGTGGTGTTTTAATTCATCCAATGTCATGTTTTGCGGTTTGTCATTTGTTGTATTGGGTTCATGTTGTTTATCCATGTCTTTTAAAATATCTGCCAAAACTTTATCATTAGGCTTGGTAGTCATGATGTCATCTAGCTTATGCTCCCAATAGTTAAGATTATCACGGGCTTGTTTTAAGGCATAATGCAGGTTTTGCTCGGTTTGTGCTAATGCCAAGCGTTCATCATTATCCATACATGCCGATAAAAATTCATCGGTGTCTTTAAAACCTTTGTCTGTCAGTGATTCATTAAACTTATGTTGTAATTCATTAATGTGTTTATCAAGCGTGGCAATGTGGCTTTGATGATGACTGATTTTTTCATTTAGGCTTAATAGGGCTTGCTGGGACTTTTGATGGCTCTCTTGGCTATCATGAAACGCCCGTTCGCTCTCATCTATCGCTTGGCGTAGCGTGGCTTCTTTGTCATCGACATTATCCGTGCCAAACAGTGCTTCACGCTCTGATGTGTGGCTGTCATGGTGCTGGGTTAGAGATATTTTTTCTTGCTCTAATTCATGCAGTTTTTCTTGATGGTCATTTAATTGTTTGGTTTGGTTGGTCAGATGAATTTGAATGTGACTTAGCTCGGATTCTAATTGCTGTTTTTGGGCGTGGTAATTGTCATGGTCTTGGCTGATTTGGGTTAGCTCGCCAATATGCTGATGAATATTTGCTAATAATGATATGTGGCTGTCATTATTATTAATATTATTAATAACATTAATAATATTATCCATATCAATATCAATGACTTTTTGATGGGGTTCTAATTTGGTATTAATGGCATGGATAAGCTCATGAATACTTTGTTCATAATCAGCGATGGCGGATTTGGTGTCTTGTGTTTGTTCTGTGATGATTTGGATGTGATTTTTTAGGGCTTTGCCGTCTTGGGTGATGATGTCAAGATTTTGGCGTAATGTGCTAAGCTCTTGGCTTTTTTGGGTAAAAGCGTGCTGTAATGTATGATAGTTATCATAACTGCCAGTTAAACTGGCTAATGTTTGATGAATGATGTCATTTAATGTATTAATGACTTCTTTTATTTTGGGCGAATTATCATCTAACGCCGTGGGCAATTCATGATGGGCGTTTTTTATTGTATCCTGTGCGATGATGGTTTGATAATTATGGTTTATATTGGTGATGATTTCATTTTTTTGTGCTGTTAATGTTTGTTGTTGCTCGCCATAATACATTTTTGTGCTGGTGATATTGGCAAGTGTTTCTTTATGAGCTTGCAGGTTTTCTTTATGCGTTTCTATTTTTTGAGTGGTGTGGGCGATGGCGGTTTTGGTGCTGTCATCAATATCATGGATAAAGGGGTTATTAATAGCATACGGGTGCGATAATGAGCCACACAACGGGCAGGGTTCATTATCGGTCAGCTTGGCATGATGTTCTTTTAGGGCGATGAGCTGTTGCTGGGTGTCATAATGCTGTTGTAGGGTGGATAAGGTGTTTTGCTCTTGGGCGATTTGCTCGTTTAGGGCAGAAATGACAGACAGGGCGGTTTGCTCCTGCTCGGCATTGTCATGCAGGCGAGTGCTTAGTTCATGAAGTTGCTCATTTAGCTGTCTGTGGCTCTCTTCATGCTGGCTAAGGGTGTGAGTCAAATGCGACAGCTCTTTGATGTGATGAATTCCATCTTGAAAATGCGTGCCATAATACGCCAATTTGTCATTGTCAATATCAGACAGCATTAGCGATGTTTGTAACAGTTCGCTGATTTGCCCGATAAGGACTTGATGGTCATGCTCGCTTTGGGCTAACTGCTCTTTTTGGGTTCGCAGTTCGTCTCGTTTATCATTGATTTGTTGGTTTTTTTGGTGCAACTCATCGGTTTGGGCGCACAGTTTTTGGGCGTGCTGACGAAGTTGTGCCAGATTGGTGCCAAGCTCACGTTCATGACCCGACAGCACGCCCACGTCCTGTTTGATGTTAGGATGGTGTGCCATGTGTTGATGGCGGTCATTGATGGCGTGCAGTGTGGCCTGGTACTCATCCTGCTGACTGTGTAGTGCTGATATCGCCTGCTTGGCATTAGCTATCATCGTCTGCTCGTCCGTGATGGTGTGGCTGATTTTATCGATTGCCGATTTGTCCTGAGCGATGATGTTATCTAGCGTTCGCACTTGTTTGAACAGGGGTAGGGCTTGTTCATACTGGGCTTTGTGGGTGGTCAGGGTTTGATAATAGTTGTCCTTTTGTGCTTGTCGAGTTTGCTGTTCTTGCATTAGCTCGGGCAGGGCGTTTTGTAGCTCGGCTAGGGCGGTATGGGTGTGGGTTAGGGTGTGGCGTTCACGGGTGAGTTCTTGGTAGATGGGCGATAGCTCATGAGCCAGACTGGCAAGGCGTAAGCGAGTTGCTGACTTATCAAAGGCTTGGATGTCTGTCTGGGCGGTCACAATGTCCGCTTGGTGCTTGGTGATGTGGGCTTGGGCTTGGACTTGGTCTTGGTGCCAGCCGATGATGGCGTCTAGGTGTTGCAGACTCGTTTGGGTGTCACGAAGACGGGCGTCATCATCGCTGATACGTCGCTCCAAAGCGGAGAAATGCTCATCATCCATAACATCGATGTCGCCTACTTTTTGCTCTAATTGGTGCAGCTCTTCCTTTTTTTGCTTATGCACGTCAAAGGCTTTTTGGCTGATTTTGGCGTAGATGTGCGTGCCGGTGATTTGTTCTAGGATTTCGCCTTTTTCGTTGGCTTCGGCTTTTAAAAAAGCAGAGAAATTGCCTTGGGCGAGCATGACCGAACGGGTAAACTGCTCAAAGTTCATGTGCATGATTTCTATGGCTTTTTTGTCGCACACGCTCGGCTTGGTCTCGATGATAACTCCTTCATCGGATGGGTCGGTCAGTAGGCTGATTTGGCGTTTGATGGGTTGTAATTTGCCTTCTGACTTTTTATTTGCCCGTCGCTGTTCAAAGCTGAACCGATAGAGCTTATCGCCCATACTCTCATTCATGAGTAGCACCACTTCGCTGTGGCAGTCGCCCCTATCTACGCTCATGAGTTCGTTTTGGGTGTTGCTGATGGTGCTAATCCTTGGCGTTTGTCCATAGATGGCAAGGCAGATGGCGTCTAGTATCGTGGTCTTGCCCGCCCCTGTTTGTCCTGTGATGGCAAACAGTCCGTTATTGACAAAGGCGTCATCGGTAAAATCAATGTGCCAGTTGCCTTTTAAAGAGTTAAGATTGCTAAATGATAAAGAAAGTATTTTCATGATGTTTTGGATGAATAAATGGCAAAATAAATTGGTAAAATGACTTTAAAATAAGTTGGGTCAAAATCAGTCGGATAAAATAAGTGAGATGGCAGGCAAACCAAGCCATACGCCGTCAGTCCGCCTGCACGTCCTGCTCATGAATGGCTTGGATGATGTGCTGATAGGCGACTTTTAGCTCATCTTTTTCATCATCACTCACCGCTCGTCTATCTAAGAGTCGCTCAAACACGTCCATGGTTGTGAGTTGTTTTAGGTTTTCGCCATGATGGGTGCTTTGTAAGACGTGCCTGCGTTGGGTGTTGTTTTGGATGTTTAGGGGTAGGACGTTGGTGTCTGTCAAAAAGGCTTTGATGTCCTTGGCAAAATTCGGCTCTAACGCCTGCCCGTCATAGATAATCTCGGCATAGATGGTCTGGTTTTCGGCGATTAGGGGGCGTAAGGCGTGCTTAATGCTGTCGGTGTCGCCTTGTAGTCTCACCAGTTTGGTAAAGACAGGTACGGTCAAGGCATGAATGTGGGGGGTGTTCTCTGTGGCGGGGTCAAAATCAACAATCAAGACCTGCTTATCCTTACCAATCTCGCCAAACCCCATGGCAATGGGCGAGCCACAGTAGCGAATGCGGTCTTGCCCTGCGACCGTTTGTGAGGCATGGATGTGTCCTAGGGCGACATAGTTGATGTCATCGGCAAAAATGCTGGCAGGCAGTTGCCCGAGCGTGCCGACAAAGGTCTCTTTTCGCATGCCGTCATCATCCGATGACACGCTCGCCCCCGCACTAAACAGATGACCAGTGGCGATGATGGGGATGGGGGGCTGATTTGGGCTTGCTTGGTATTCATCTCGCAAGGCGATGGCATGGTCGGCAAGGCTTTGGTAATGCTTGGCAATGCCTTGGGCGGTCTCGGTGTCTCGCTGTCCTGTCAGCTCAAAACTACCGCCCGTCCTGACGTCTTTGTCACGCAGATAAGGCACGGCAAGGACGATGGCACGCACGATGTCTAAATTGTCTTTTAAATTGTCTTTTAATAACAGTATTTCATCATGGATGTCAGCGGTGGCTTGTCCGACGACTTGGACGTTGAGTGTTTTTAAAATGGCTTTGGGGGCGTCCAAAAAGGTGGGGCTGTCGTGGTTGCCTGCGGTGATGATGATGTGTTGGCAGGGGCTTTTGGCGACTTTGCCCAAAAATTCATAATACAGCTCTTGGGCTTTGTTACTGGGGGTAGCGGTGTCAAAGATGTCGCCTGCTACGATGAGTGCGTCCACGTCATGGGTGCTGATGGCGGTGTGTAGCCAGTCTAAAAAGGCTTCAAATTCATCATATCGGGTGTGGTTAAACAGGCGTTTGCCGATGTGCCAGTCGGATGTGTGTAAAATGCGTAGGGTGGTTGGGGGCTTGGGGGGTATGGTGTGCATGGTGGTTATTTAGATGAGTAAGATAAGAGCAAATGAGATAAATAGGCTGTGGTGTTTTAAAGTTTATAAAAAAAGACCAACTCTTGCAAGTGGTCTTTGGTAAACGTATGTAAAGCATTAGACAGCGGTCTTGACTGTTTTGGCTTTATCAAGGGCGGTGTATAGGCGATTGACTTCATCGGCAGATGTTAGGTGTAGATTGACTCGTAGGGCGTGAAATCGTCCTGTCTTGGATGGGCGAACGACCATGCTGGCGGTGTCAAAATCAGGGAAAATCTCTGCCAAAATAAGCGTGACTTCATGGCGTAGGCTGTCATGCTCGCCTTCATGCCCGATGATACTCATGGGGTAGTCCATGGGGAATTGCCACAGCTCGGGGTTTTGGATTTCGGTGCGTTTGGCGTTCACGGTAGGAGCGATGTTTAGATTGGTGAGTTTGGTGGTCATGATAATAATAAATAGATGAATTTAGGAATAAATGGGGGTATCGGTCGCTTTTTTCAAGCGTAAAAATAACCACACTGTGGTGGTTATTTTGGGTGTTTTAAAAATCAATCATTTTCCAAGAACGAACGCAAATGCTCGGAGCGAGATGGGTGGCGAAGTTTTCTAAGTGCCTTGGCTTCGATTTGGCGGATACGCTCACGAGTAACATCGAACTGCTTGCCTACTTCTTCTAAGGTGTGGTCAGACGCCATGTCAATACCAAACCGCATTTTGAGTACTTTGGCTTCACGTTCGGTTAGGTTGTCTAGCACTTCTCGGGTGGCTTCACGCAGACCTTCGGCAGTGGCACTCTCAACAGGGCTTGAAATGGTGCTGTCTTCGATAAAGTCGCCTAGGTGGCTGTCTTCATCATCGCCGATGGGGGTTTCCATGGAAATCGGCTCTTTGGCGATTTTTAGGACTTTACGCACTTTGGCTTCGTCCATGTCAAGACGTTCGCCCAACTCTTCGGGGGTGGGTTCACGCCCCATTTCTTGGAGTAGCTGACGGCTGACACGATTGATTTTGTTAATCGTCTCAATCATGTGTACAGGGATACGAATGGTGCGTGCTTGGTCGGCGATGGAGCGAGTGATGGCTTGACGAATCCACCACGTGGCATAGGTTGAGAACTTATAACCACGGCGGTATTCAAATTTATCTACCGCTTTCATGAGACCGATGTTGCCTTCTTGGATAAGGTCAAGGAACTGTAAGCCACGGTTGGTGTATTTTTTGGCGATGGAGATAACCAGACGTAAGTTGGCTTCGACCATGTCTTTTTTGGCACGACGAGCTTTGGCTTCCCCGATTGCCATTTGGCGAGCCACGGCTTTCATGTCTTTGATGTTCATTTGCAGGTTTTCTTCGTGTGCCAAGATTTTCTTTTGCAAGGCAATAACATCAGGCATGACCGCTTCTAAGGTGCCAGCGAAGGCGGGCTTGCCATCAATACGGTGAGCCAGCCAGTCAATGTTGGTTTCGTTACTGGGGAAGGTTTTTTTGAACTCATCAAGGGGCATTTTGCCTTTACGAATAACCAGTCGCATGATTTGTCGTTCGGTGGCACGCACGTCTTCATAGACTTCACGCATGAGTGCCATGATTTGGTCAGATAGGCGGTTGTTGAGTTTGATGAGCATAAAGCGAGTGGCAAGCTCATCATAGGCAGATTTGGCTTTTTCGCTGTTACGTCCATGCTTTTCAAGCATTTTTTTGGCATTGTCAAACAGGCTTTGAATCTCATCAAAGCGGGCTTTGACTTCTTCGGGGTCAAGACTGCTGTCATCGCTGTCAGCGTCCATGCTCATGCCGTTGTCATCTTCTTCTTCGGTATCGCTGTCATCATCGGCTTCACTGATTTTTAGGTCAATCTCTGTGTCGTTCTCTTGGATTTCAAAATCGCTGTCATCTAGGGATAAAAAGCCTGTGACCACATCAGAGATTTTTTTCTCGCCCGTTTGTACTTGTGCGTACTCATCAAGGACAAACTTGACCGTGCCAGGCCAGTACGCCATGATGTACTGCACTTCTCGGGTGCCTTCTTCGATACGTTTGGCGATACTAATCTCGCCATCTCGAGAAAGCAAATCTACTGTCCCCATCTCACGCATGTACATACGCACAGGGTCGGTGGTACGCCCCGGTTCGGTCTCAACGCTGGCTAACACCGCCGCCGCTTCATCGGCTGCCATGTCGTCATCGTTGCCTGAGTTTGCCAAAATGATGTCATCTTCATCAGGGGCGACTTCATAAATGGCAATGCCCACGTCCGTCAGCATGGCGATGATGTCTTCTACTTGGTCGCTTTCGGTGACAGATTCGGGCAGTTGGTCGTTAATCTCGGCATAGGTCAGATAGCCTTGTTCTTTGCCAAGCTGAATAAGGGCGGCTAATTGGGAAGTAGAATGTTCGCTCATGGGTTCTCGCTCATGCCTAAAAGTGATTGAAACGGTCAATTATAACACAGTTGGGTGCTAAATGGGGGTTGGGCTTGATTTTTTAAAGGGGTATAAAAAGGGATGTGATAAATTTTAAAGGACATGCTCCAATTTTAGCTACTTTTGCCTTACCATGGGGCAAATTGTCGTTTGTCCCGATAAATCAGTTTAAAGGTAGAATTGATGAATAATCCTATTTAAAATGCATTGTTTTGTTTCAATCTCAACTTAAATCTCAATTTAAAGTTATAACTTATTGATTTTTCAATGATTGTTTTTGGGTTGTTGGGATAAATCACATCTGCCCTTGATATAGGATAAAATTTTAAAACCCCATTCTCAACTTCACATGAGTGATTGATTTATCAAGGGCGAATTACAATTCGTCCCTACAACCCGAAAAATAATTATCAAATAATCAATGAGTCGCCATTTTAAGTTGAGAATGAAGTGTTTTAAAGATTAAAATCAGCCAAGCATGCCCCCAATCATCTCACGATACTCATCATAAATGGGTAGATTGTCATCAACGACCAAGGTTCTGCGTAAGGCGACTGTCTGCTCGCCTGTTTTGGGATTAAAGCCATCTTTGTGAGTATCTTGCCAATATATCCCCACACCACGCTTTTGCCAAGGCGGTATGTCATTAAAATTAATGCCGTTTTGAAATAACAGTTCGTGCTTTTCGCCCACTGATTTGTGTAATAAAAAATCAGCACTTGCCTTTGGTGATTGTCCTTGTTTTCTAAGTAGCCAGTAGCAATGTGTGTTTAAGGCGTTTCTGTGAGCGTCTTCTTGTCGCCAGCTAAAATAATCCTGCACGAGCTTTGGGTTTGGCAATTCACAAATACGAGTGTCAAAACTGGCAGGGGCGTTCATGATAAGGCTAAACACTCCGCTTGCTTCGCCTGCCAGTAGTGAGATGATTTTGCGGGTTTTGCGGTTAAAACTGTCATCATTGATGTGCAACAGCAAAGAAATCTCATCGCTTTGGGTGTAGCCATAGACCACACGAAAGCCAGTATTCATGAGATGTTCGGTGGTTTTGGTCATGGCGTGATGAAAGGTGTCATCAAAAGGGCGGTTAAGTCGCCAAACATCGTCCGCCTTTTTGGTAAAACCCCGACCGTCTAGTCGCACCACCATGTGAACATCTGGCAAAACAAAACTGTCATGTAAGGTTTCGTATTGGCGTAACCTTGTGTCTAATTCGTCAAATCGCATACATACTCCTGTACTTCAAAGTCGCCACCGATATTTTTTACCACAAAAATCTTATCAAAACCTTCATCAAAATCAGGTCGGGTAAGCACTTTGGCGACTGATTTTAATCCCACTTCGGGGGTTTTGGCTTTGCCATGTCGTCCGTTATTATTGGCAAGTGCCACATCAAACGGCACATCAAAATAATAGGCGATGACCTTAAAATGATGAGCCTTTGCCAAACGGATATAATCCGCTCGGACATCTCTGGTCGGATTGGTTTTGTCTATCACGGTTGGGGTTTTGCTGTCTAGGCACGCCCCAAAAAGCAGTTTTTCACGGTGGGCGGTTTTTAGCATATCGCCATTTAAGCGAATGTGCGTGTCAATGAACCGCTCTTTATAAAACGTGGATTTGCCCGCCCCTTGTAATCCGATAAAAATAATAAGTTGCATTAGGCTTTTTTGTCATTTGCCTGATTGGGGTTATCTTTTTCGGTGATGACAGGGCTATTTGGGTCGCCAAAGCTTAATATATCGCCAAAGTTGGGCTGTACTTTTAAGATAAGCTGTTCTTTTTTGACCACGCCGTGATTGACCTGAGCTTTTTTTAGGTAATTTTTGATGTTCTCGGGGAGCCAACGTCCGATTTCTAGGTAGATGACGTTGCCTTTGTACTCAATAAAGGGCTTGCCTTTGAGTTTGGGCGATAGCGACAACAAAAAGGGTAGGGGGTCTTTTCTAAGTAGGGTGCGATAGGCAGGCACGGCAAACTTGATGGCAGGGGTTTTCCACCATGATTTGCTGTGCAAGGTGATGATGTCGGTGTTGGAGATTTGTTCAAAGGCGAAACGCTGAACATGACGGTCAAGACGGGCTTCGGTGAGTTTAAAGTTGCTGGCAACGGACAAGTGCATATCTAACACGTCCGCCGTGCAGTAAAGCCTTAAAAAGCCGTCAAACAGTTCAAGGTGCAAATCTAGCACCATGCCTACATTTTGTACCACAAACTGATTTAGGGCATCATTAATCTGCTCTTGACTGCCAGTTACATAAATCTCATCAACCAAATCGCCTGCGGTTGTGGTGTAGCTGTGTTTGATGTTGGTTAGGGCGTTTTGAATGCTGGTGGTGATGTTGTCAAACAAATTTTCGTTTTCAAAGGCGAACCCTGTTTGCTCAAATCCTGCTGGCTCGTCAGAAAAATCCGCCTGCGTGCGACTGTCGTAAGTGTTGTTCATAAATGCTAAAAAATAAAAGGAAAAAATAAACGCCCTACTATTGTAGCAAAAATTCGGTAAAGATGGGTAGATTTATGTGCAAATTGGGTAAATTGTCATCTACCCTGTGTCAGATGATGATTTTTTGGGGGGTGTAATTTTTTATATGCCTTTACTTCATTCTCAACTTAAAACACTAACGCATTGATTGTTCAATAATTATTTTGGCATTGTAGGGGTGAATCACATTCGCCCTTGATAAATCAATCGTTTATATAAAGTTGAGAATAGGGCATGCCTTTATTTAAAAGCTCTTAATTGAATAATGCCCATTATCATCTTATCATCACGCCTTTTTCATAAGCCCGATTACCACGCCCAACGCCAGCAGTTGCACGCCAAAGATGGTCAGCACGGCATAGAGCCATCCACCATGAGCATAGGCGATGGCACAGACCCATGCCCCGACACTGCCCCCACCATAGTAGCCCATGTAGTACAGTCCTGACGCCAACGAACGCCCTTCTTTGGCGTGGCTTGCGATGTAGCTGATGGTCGCCGACTGCGTGATAAATACCCCTGATGACATGATGGTCAAGCCGATGATGATGAGTGCTAGGGGGGCGGATAAAGTGATGAACAGTCCTGTGATGGAGCAGATGACGGCAAAGATGATGGTATTGGTCATGCCAAAGCGAGCGATGATTTTGGCGGACAAGGGGGTGATGACCATGCCGATAAGATACAGGGCAAAGATGTTCGCCAGATGAGACGCTGACAGCCGATAAGGGGCATCGGCTAAGTGTAAGTTGATAAAGGTAAAACAGCCCACCAAGCTAAACAGCACACAGCCACCGAGCAGGCAGGCACTCATGACATGGCGGTTTTTGGTGTGGGACAAGAGCAGGCGTAGGGCGTCTTGGAAGTTTTGGCTTTTTTTAAAATGTTGTGATTTGGGCAGACTTTTTAGTACCCACACCGCCCCCACCAAGGTCAGCCCCGCCATGACCCCATAGCCCCACCGCCAGCCCATCCATTCGTGCAAATGCCCTGCAAAGAACCGTCCGCTAAATCCGCCCAGCACCGTGCCTGCCACATACAGGCTCATCATGCCAGCGATGTTGTCACCGTACTCTTCGCCAATGTAGGCAATGAGTACCACCGTGATACCGGGGACGGCAAGCCCCTGCAAAAACCGCCAAAACGTCAGCCCGTCCACCGACCCTGCCATGCCGACCATAAAAGTAGGAATGGCGAGCATGAGTAATGAGCCGATGATAAACCGCCGTCGCCCAAAGGCATCCGAGAGCATGCCCATAAAAGGCGACATCAGGGCAATCGCCATGACTGTTGCTCCGACCGCCAGCCCCACTTGCACTTCGCTCGCCTGCAAGTCCTGCATGAGTACCGGCAAAATCGCCTGCACCGAATAGACCTGTAAAAAGGCAAAAAAGCCAATCATGGCAATGGTGAATTTCTGGGTAAAAGTGGGGTTGTGGGCGGTCATGACATCATCAAAGATAGTAGGTAACATAGGGCGTGCCTACCATTGATAACATTTTATAAAATAAGGTAAAAACTTAACATTTTAAATCAATTTTTTGCATGAAAAATGGCTAAATCTGGTTTTTCTACGTCAAAATCCTTGTTGATATTTCAATATCAACTGCGGACTTTTCCTTGAAAAACTTGCGATTTTTCTCATTTTTCATTGCAAATACCAATGTTCAATACGCCCTAATATTGTATCACAATTTGTCAGGGGTGGGAGTGATGTCAATGATTTATCAAAAAACTCATCCAAACCGATGTCTATCATCATTTTGTCTTATTTATTTTTTAAAAAACATAACCAAAAGTAAATAAAGTTATTACCAATCCCCAAAAATTTGATATAATATTGCACTGACAACTTTGTCATAATACGATAATCATTTACGCAGGAGTGCGACATGAATACCACCAATTTATCCACGTTCATCACTGTCATGCAAACTGGCAGTATCTCAGGTGCTGCCGAGAAACTGTTTATTACCCAACCTGCCGTCTCTAAGCGGATTAAGAGCTTAGAAGATGAGTTTGGTACGGCACTGTTTGACACCATCGGGCGTGGCATTATCCCTACGGCATCGGCTCATGAGCTACTGCCCTACGCCAAAAAATGGCTTGAAGACTATGAGATTTGTAAAGCCAGTCTGCTCTACTCAAAGGAAGTGGCGACAGGGCGATTGGTCATCGGTACAAGTCACCATATTGGACTGCACCACCTGCCCCCTGTCTTAAAGCAGTTTATTCAAACCTATCCGTCTGTTCAGCTAGAAGTGCAGTTCATGGACAGCGAGACGGCACACAAGGCGGTGCTAGAAGGCGATGTGGCATTGGCATTTTTGACCTTACCCCCGACTTTTGACAGACGGCTTGCTTATCATACGCTGTGGTCTGACCCCTTGTATTTTGTGGCAGGCGTGCTAAGTCCATTGGCTCAAAAGTCCAATGTCAGCCTACTGCAATTGGCTCGCCACCCCGCCATTTTGCCTGCGGCGAATACTTTTACCAGTCAAATCACGCTGTCGGAATTTAACAAGCACAATCTGCGTCCCTTTGCCACCATGAGTACCAATCCGTTAGAATCCATTCGTATGCTTGTGTCGGTAGGACTGGGCTGGTCGGTTTTGCCTGAGACACTCATTAATCAAGATTTGGTAAAGATTGATTTAAAAGAAAACATCGAATTACAGCGACATTTGGGACTGGTTATTAACCCCAATCTTACCCGCTCCTCAGGCACAGACGCATTTTTGCAGATGCTGGGCGTGGAGGAGATTGTGGGTGGCAATGGTGTGTGAGCATCAAGCGTGTTTTTATGGTTTATATTGTAATATTATAGAAATATAAAATTACAAAAACTATACAAAATAACGCTAAAAAAAAAACAATATATTGACAATATTTCTATTTTGTTAGAAAATAGGGTTAATTAGTAGCATTAATACACATTTTGGTGATAATGTTTATTAATTGCCCTTTTTTGTTAATTTATTCGTTCGTGTGGTGTTGTTTCGTGCTGAGATTTTTGAGGTTTTTTGTTGATTCCAAACTTGTTAAGGGGCAACAAAAACCGATAAATCAACAGTGATTTTGAGTGGTTTTTTAAAAACAACACCACCATTTTTTTAAGGATTTGCCATGAAAATCAAACACATCGCCTTAACTTCGCTTGCCCTAGCGGTAGCTACATTGATGACAGCTTGTAATGATGGTCATTATCAAGTGAAAAAACCAACCGAGTTGGTAAAACCGACCACCACCACGCCAAGCAACCCAACTAACCCAAGCAATCCAAGCAATCCAAGCAATCCAAGCAATCCAAGCAATCCAACGCCACAACCTACCTGGGATAATACCGTCAGCTATGGCTCACTCAAAGCAGGGGCAGAGGCGGATGCGGTGGCATATGTGAGAAGTGAGCTGGACGTAGCTCCTACGAACATGAGTTATTCTTTAACCATTGATGGTAAACCTCAAACGAGCGACATCAACCTAAGTCAATATGGTAAAGGACACAGCACGCATACAATTACCGAAACGGTAACAGGGACAGTGGGGGGCGAGCGTGGTTCTATCACAAGAAATTCCAAGTCTTATATTTTCCAGCAGGATTATTCGGTGGTGGCAGGCATTCATAATGTGGACATGGTTGCCAACGGTCAAAGAGAGGAGATTGATGAGGTGCATTTTGCCATCAAAGGCGATCCCACCAAAAATCTACCAACAACAGGCACATTTAATTACGCAGGCACTGGCATGGTCGCCACTTCGGTTGGCATGAGTCAAGGTAAGTTTAGCTATGATGTGGATTTTGTAGAAAAAACAGGCAGTGGTAGCATTAGTGGTTTGAGCAATTCTAGTGATATTGAACTGACCAAAGGAAGTATTGAGCTAATCACTCACACAAGTGAGCTGGGCGATACGATGACCATGCAGGGTGTGAACGCCATTGCGATGAATGATAAGAATATTGGTGGTTATACGCTGGGATTTTTTGGACCTAACGCTGAGGAAGTGGTGGGCAAGGTTGAGTTATTAAAAAATAGTTCTTATGAGGGAGCAAAAGGTATTTTTGGCGGTAAAAAACAATAATTCATAGTTCTATATGACACAAAAAGCCGTGAGAGTACGGCTTTTTGTGTGTTTATTTACAAGGAAAAATAAATGAAAAAATTAGGTTTGACTGCCGTTGCTCTCATGGGTGTTCCTGCGATGGCTGATGTCGTGGCGTATGGCAGTTTGGCAGAAGTTCGGCACATTGCCATGCCATTAGAAAAAACCCCTGACATCACACCGATACAAAAGGCAGGCTCTGAGATTAACATGGGCAAAGTAGGTACGCTAAACCTAGGTGATGGGCTGACAGGGCAGATTAATCGGGCGATTGTGGCAAAAGATTGGCAATCGCTTGATGGGCTGCTACACACCTATCAATCATCAGCAGAATATGACCCCATACTGTATCAATATGCACTGGGGGCATGGCATCGCTCACAATTTAATCATCATCAGGCGATAGCGGTGTATCGGCAAATGCTGGCGGACAATCCTGATTTTCATTATGTCCGTTTTGACCTTGCGCTCATGCTCTTTGAAGATAAGCGCTATGATGAAGCCAAATCAGAGCTGATGGCGGTTAAGCCTTTGCTAAATGCTGACATGCAGGCATTGACCGAACGTTATCTTGACCAAATTGATAAACGTAATAAAGCGAACACAGGTTTTAATGTCAATTATGAAAAAACCGACAACGTCAATAACGCTTCACCTGCCACCCAAGTCAGATGGCAAGGCAAGACATGGAAAAAAACCGCTGAGAGTCTGCCCCAAAAAGCCACAGGGGTGCGATATGGTTTTGACATCGCCAAAGACAAACAGCTTAGAGCCAATCACTACCTAACCGCCAATGCAGGTATTGATGGGGTGCATTATTGGAATAAGCCTGAATATGATGAACAAACCGCCACGCTTGGGCTGGGATATAAATACCAAAACGTGCGTGGTAATGTCAGCGTCGTGCCATTTTTAAATCATACATGGCTTGATGATAAGCCTTATCAACATGAAACAGGCATCAAGGCAAACATCAATCGCCGTATCAGCTCAAAACTTCATGTGGGGGCAGGCGTGCAGTATGCCAAACGCTATTATGATGAGAGGCGACTGGCAGAGCGTTATGACAGTGATGTCAGCCGTATAAGTGCCAGTTATCGCTACGTATTAACGCCGAGCTTGATGGTTTTTGGTGGGGTGGACATTACCGATGATGACACTAAGGATAAAGAGGTTGCGTCTGTGCGTCATGGCATAAATTTGGGTGTGCTAAGTGAGATGGATAATGGCATGGGCGGACGTGTGTCGGTGCGTTATGCCAAACGAAAATTTGACGCGCCCGAACAGCTGCTTTATGGTTTTGTCCGTCAAGATGATGAATATTATCTACAAACAGCACTGTGGTATGATAATTGGCAATACAAAGGCTTTGTACCAAATCTTAATATTAACTACCGCAAGATAAACAGTAACATGGCGGATTTGTATTCTCGTGATGGTGTGCAGTCATTCATCAGCGTTGAGAAAAAGTTCTAGGGGTGTGGTTAAATAAGTAGGGCGTGCCTGCCCTTTATAACACTATTTACAATAAATCTCTTTCCAAACTAAAAATAAACCCTTATAAGTATTGGGGTTGAGGTTTTTAAAAATCCACAAAAATCGGGGTTTGGAAAGAAGTCTAATATAGAAATATTTTAGAAATAAACCAATCGTTTTTGCATGAAAAATGGCTAAATCTTGTGGCTCGAAGTCAAAAGCTCGTTTGATAGAACGACCATCAAACTTCGCTTTTTCCTTGAAAAACGTGCGATTTTTCGTGATTTTCATTGCAAATATAAAAGGCAGGCACGCCCTAGTTTTATTCATAAAACAGAAGGCTGTGGCATATTCACAGCCTTTTTGGTCATTTACAATCATTCTTTAACAAATGATTTTCCAAATAATGAATGTTTTGAGCTTCTTCGGTAAAGGCTTCATCTTGCAATATCACATCACGGTGCAAGGCGGTGTTGGTCTTAATACCTTCGATGATGAGTTCATCTAGGGCATGGAGCATTTTTTGTACGACCTGCTTGCGAGTTTGGGCATGACAGATGAGCTTGCCGATCATCGAGTCATAGTAGCTAGGAATGCTGTACCCTTGATACAGATGACTGTCAAACCGCACGCCAGAACCGCTTGGGGCGAATAGATTGTCAATGCGACCAGGGCAGGGCATAAAGGTTTTGGGGTCTTCGGCATTGATACGGCACTCCATGGCGTGACCACGAATGGTAATCTCATCTTGATGATAAGACAGCCCATAGCCTGCGGCGATTTTAAGCTGTTCAACAATGATATCAATACCCGTAATCATCTCGGTCACAGGGTGCTCAACTTGCACACGAGTATTCATCTCAATAAAGAAAAACTGCTCGTTTTCATACAAAAACTCAAACGTCCCCGCCCCACGATAGCCAATTTGTTCGCACGCACGCACGCAAGCGTCCAAAATCGGCTGTTTGATGTCATCAGCAATGCCAGGGGCAGGGGCTTCTTCTAGCACCTTTTGGTGACGGCGTTGTAGTGAGCAGTCACGGTCAAACAGGTGTAGGGCGTTGCCATTGCCGTCGCCTAGGACTTGGACTTCTACGTGGCGTGGGTTTTTCAAAAACCGCTCCATATAGACCGTATCATCGCCAAAGGCGTTTTTGGCTTCGGTTTTGGCGGCTTGGACTTGATTGATAAGCTCTTCAAAACGCTCAACCACACGCATGCCACGACCGCCCCCACCTGCTGCCGCCTTGACGATGAGTGGAAAGCCGATGGCACGCGCTTGCTCTTCGGCATTGTGTAGGGTGATGGCGCCAACCGAACCGGGGACGGTGGGTACGCCTGCTTTTTTCATGGCGTTGATGGCAGAGACCTTGTTACCCATCAGGCGGATGTGGTCAGGGTGGGGGCCTACAAAAGTCAGCCCTGCTTCTTCGACCTGCTCGGCAAAGTCGGCATTCTCGGACAAAAAGCCATAACCAGGGTGAATGGCATCCGCCCCTGTTATCTCGGCAGCAGTCAAGATGGCAGGGATGGACAGATAGCTTTGGGTGGATGGGGCATTGCCAATGCAGACTGCTTCATCACAAAACCGCAGGTGCATCAAATCCTTGTCCGCCGATGAATACACGCCCACCGTCTGTATACCAAGCTGTTTGCACGCACGCACGATACGCAGGGCAATCTCGCCACGGTTGGCAATCAATAACTTCTTAATCATAACTCACCCGTTAGGCTTTGTAGCGAATGACTGGTTGCCCAAACTGCACCACCTCAGCGTTAGACACCAAAATCTCTTCAATGATACCGCTTTGGGTGGCCTCTAAGGGGTTCATGATTTTCATCGCTTCAATGATACCAAGTTGGTCGCCTGCTTCTACTTTTTGACCAACTTTGACAAAAGGGGGGTCATTGGGACTGGGGGCAGAATAGAATACGCCAACCATGGGCGATGTCTCAACTTTACCGCTTGGGGTTTTTGGTGTGGGGGCGGTTGGTGGAATACTGGCAGATGCTGATATTTGGGGTAGGGCAACGGTTTGCATTGCGACATGACGAGTTAGGTGGACATAGTTGTCATGATTGCCCAGTTCTAGGTTTGCCAAATCTTTTTCTTCCATGAGTTCAATCAACTCACGAATCTGAGCGATGTCAATGCTGGCACTCTTTGCCTGTGTTTTTGATTGGGAAGTTGGTTTTTGGGTGTTTTTTAGAATGCCCATGCCGTCACCTTATAAAATGTAAAAGTTTATTGTAACAAATTTTTTCAAAATCGCCTAGTGGCAATCATCGGCGTTATTGTTAAAATCGGTAACGCCAAAATTTGTGTTATCATCAGGTGCATAGTGTACATGCGTACGGATATTTTGCAAGTATTTTTTGCAATTTTGGGTAAATTTTTTACAAAAATGGGGTAAATTGGGCAAAACAATGATTAAAAATGAGTAATTTTTAATCATTTTTGATGTCTGGATCATCAATAAATGTCCTTTAAAATCGTCTTTATAAACTGGGTTGGGCTTGTTGCCAAGACTGGGGTGTAGTAAAATTGATTTTAATTGGCAATGATTGTGTTTTGACTGGGGTGTTTTATGAAATTATTTTTTAAAATAGGTGTTGTGTTTACTGCCGTTATTTTATCTGCTTGTGGTGGTATAAATGAGCAAGTGCGACAACATGATGACTATTTACCAAATGATAATGGGGTTAAAAAGGCTTATGATGGATTATATGCAAATTTATCCAATAGCCTAAAAGCTGCCTTAGAAGATAATCAAAAAAAGTGGCAACAAGACACTTTTAAAAACTGCACTAAAAATCCACAAACACAAAAGCAGTGCCAAGCAACTGCCAATCATCATCGCTTGTCGGTATTGACCCATCATCAAAGACATCTTGCTAATTTATTAAACTTCCTGCAAAACTAGTTTTCCGCTCGCCCTGAGCTTGTCGAAGGGTGGCGGAAAACCGTTATGGTTCGACAAGCTCACCACGAACGGTTTTCTTTAATCTGGGGTTTTGCAGGAATTCTATTAAACAAAGAATTAAACGGTTTGGAAAAAACTGATGGCAAATACGTTGGTGCTTTTGATGCTTATTGTATGTGCGGTGCCGTTTTTCCTTTTATCGATACAAAAAATAACACAATCATTTGGAAAGACTTTTGTACTAACGTTATTGAAAAACACTCCATTGATAACGTGCTTTTGTCAGATGATGGCATAAGTTTTATCATGACAAATAAAAGTGGCTCCAACTATGAGCTGATGGTTAAATATCATCAAAATGGGCTATATAAAGTCATGATGAATGGCGATTATGATTTAAATCAAACGGTATACATCCCAACTTACCTTGCAAATAAAAAACTTTATCCTGTTGATGCGGATTTGATTTGTGGGGATTTTGATGGGTGATAAATAAGAAAGTTTTTGCACCCAAGAAATTTTAAAATTACCACAAACGCAATGATGTTTGGATGTGGGGGCGTGCTGTGCGTGCCTATAAAAATAGCAATATTAAAGGACATGTGCGGAGCCGATTCTTACAGACTCATGACAAATATCAAGTTCGTTGGGTGTAACCCCAATATGATTGTTAAAAATGAGAAGGATAAAATATTTTACCCTTATATATCAAATTGCAAAAACCATCCAACCAACCACCCCTGTGTTTGGCATAACATTAAGAAACAATCTCATCAAGCCATGCTGGTCTAACCCATTTGGGGGCGTCGATGAATTTAAAATTTGCCATTTTGTGCAGTAGCTCTTCGCTGTTGTTGGCGATGCACAAAAGCTGTAAATTCTCTTTGGGCATAAACCCACTCTCGGCAGTCTTGGCGAGCATGTCAAGTAGCGGGTCAAAGAAATGAGCGACATTTAATAAGCCGATGGGTTTGCGGATGAGATTAAGCTGAGTGATGGACAGCACTTCAAACAGTTCTTCATACGTCCCCAAACCGCCTGCCATGACGATAAAGCCGTCCGCCAGTTCGATGAGCTTGGTTTTGCGAGTGACCATGTCGGGGGTTTCGATGAGTTCGGTCAGTCCCAGATGGGCGACTTCTTTTTGTTTTAAAAAGGTGGGAATCACGCCAATGACTTCTCCGCCATGCGATAACGTGCTGTCGGCAAGCGTTCCCATGAGTCCGACATTGCCCCCACCATAGACAAGGCGGATGTTATGATGGGCAAGGCGTTCGCCTAGGATTTGGGCGTGATGATAATAATCGGGAATCTCACCAAAGTTAGAACCACAATAGACGGTGATGTTATTTAGCTTGATGGCAGACATAAAAACTCGCTATATTTTACTTATTTATAAAGGTAATTTGTGGGTGTTGTTACAAAAAAATTTAAATGACATTTATCAAAAGTCATTAATGTACACCCGAGAAACTTTAAAATTACCACAAACATAATGAAGTTTGGGTGTAGGGGCGTGCTGTGCACGCCTATAAAAATTGGCATGTTATCAAAGGACGTGCGGAGCCAGTCCCTACAAAGCCTGTGGTAAATATTAAGTTTGTTAGGTGTATAATGCCATTTTGTCAAAACAATAAACACCCTAATTTAACAAAACTTTGATAAAAAATCAATGATGGCTTGGGTGGTATGGTGTGTCAAGATGATTTGAACAAACGACTTTTTAGCGCGCCCACATAACGCCATGGCTGTACCGTGCCAAGCCCCATGCCGATGAGCCCTAGCACCATGACGCTGTTTAGGGGTTCGCCCAAGAGTGGCACGGCAAGTAAGGCTGAGATAAACGGGGCAAGACTGGCAAGTCCGCCAGCGAAAAACGCCCCAAGTCGCTCAACCGCCAGCGAATACGTCATCGTGGCAAATATCATCACCATGACGCTATGAAACGCCCCTTGGATGATGGCATGCGACAAAGCAACGCCACCAAAGCCCAAACCGCCCACACCCAGATACAGTAGCACGCCATAGATGGGCAGGTAGAGTATCGCTGACCAGATGGCGGTGCTACACATGACTTGCCATGGGCTAAATCCCCATTCTTTTAGCATGATACCATAACCTGCCCAACAGCAGGCACAGATGACGAACAGTATATCGCCCACGCCAAAGGACAAGCCCTTGATGAGCATGAGAGCGGTCATGAGCATGAGTGTGATGATGATAAGGATGAGTGCGATTTTGGTGTCGTGGTCGGGGCGTTTTTTGAGCAGTAGGAGCATGAGCAGGGCGGTGGCGACAGGTATCATGCCATTTAAAAACACCGCCCCATGCACCACAGGGGCGAGCAAAAAAGCACTGTACACAAGCGAGCTATAACCGACCCCACCAAACAGTGCTAAGATGACGGCTTTGGGTTGCCACAAAAACGCCATGTTTCGCCGATAGATGAGTATGGGCAAAAGTAGCCCTGCCGACACGCCAAAACGCACGGCGATGATGTCCCACGCTGATATGCCCCAACTGGCATTTAGGCGAGCGAGCAAGCTAAAACTGCCCCACACGAGCATGGTCAGCACGATACAGACATAGCCTTGGGCGGTGGGCGAGAGCTGACAAAACAGCTGGCGTAAATGAGTCATGAACACTACCAAGCGATGGATGGGTGGGCAGATGGGCGATACAAAAACCGCCTATTTTACCACAGCCTTGATACGCCCGTCATGAAATTCGATGTCAATCTCGTCTTGTCTGATGGTGTTCGATGAGCCAATGACATGCCCGTCTTGATGGATGAGTGCGTAGCCTTTGGTTAGGGTGCGGGCAGGGTGTTGTACCAAAATCATGCTTTGTAAGTGGCGAGTCTCATCACGCAAGGCGGATAAGCGGGGCAGTAGTGCTTTGTGCCGAGATAGAGTGTGGACGGTGGTTTGGCGAGCGTGTTTGATGTGTTCGTGAGCGGTTTTGTGCTGACGGGTGAGCAGGTCGCTGATGGCAGATGAGAGCGTGTGGGTGCGGTATTTGGCATGACTGCTTAGCGTGCTTAATAAAAAGTCGCTGTCTTTTTTGGCAAGTTTTAGGGTTTGGCTTGCCCCGTGATGGACGCTTTTCATGGCAAGATGGCTTTGCTCTTTGGCGTGGTGCAGGCGAGTGCGACTGATGTCGTTGATGGTGGTCATGGCACCTTTGGCAAGGGCGACCATTGTGACCAGATGGTTTTCGATGGCTAGGATGACCTTAGATGGCGTATCAAAGCGAGTGTGTGCCACTTCATCGAGTAGTACCTTATCACGCTCATGCCCGATACCGACCCACACAGGCATGGGCGATTCGGCAACCAATGCCGACAGCTCATAGTCATTAAGATACGCCAAATCGCCCACCGCTCCGCCCCCACGGATGATGACGAGCAGGTCGGCATGATGGGCGTGACTGGCATAAAACTCACCGATGGCGTGCGTGATGGCTGTCCTTATCTCGCTTGGGGCGTGATTGCCCTGAAAGGTGGCGTGATGATAATAGAACTGGCACGCCCCCGTCTGTGCCAATCTGTCCGCTTCGGCACGAAAATCACCCAGTCCTGCCGCCTGCTCGGGGGCGATGACGATGACGTGACGGATGTCAAAGGGGGTGGGTAGGGCTTTATTTAGGGCGGTCAGCCCTTCATCATGTAGGCGTTTTAGCATGGCGTTATAAGCCTGAGCCAATGCCCCGAGCGTGTAAGTGGGGTCAATGTCGCTTATATTAATACTAAACCCGTACTGCGGATGAAAACTTGCCGAACCTTTTATCAGCACCGCCAGTCCTGCCGAGAGCGGTTTGCCTGTCTCGCGGGTGAATTTGCCGACAACCGCATTTGCCCGATATCGCCATAACGTCGCCCGAGTACTGGCGATGATATTGCCGTTATCGTCTTTTTCGGCAAGTTCAAAATAATAATGCCCACCCTTGGTATTGACCGCTCGCAGTTCTGCTTGTATCCACACTTCATGGTCAAAGGTGTCGCTGATGACCAGTTTTACCGCTTCTAGGTAGCTACTTAGTGATAACTGCACCCCTGCCAATGTCGGCTCATCGGATACGCCATTCATCTCATCGGCGATGGCTTGATGTAGGGCGTTGATGTCGGCACTGTCTTGGGTTTGTGCTAGCCTGTCTAGGTTTTGGTCTAGGGCGGTCAAAATGGCTTTGTGGTTCATGGTGGCTGTTTTAAAGTAAAAAGGTAAAAAGTAAAAAGGCATTTAAAGGGCAAAATAACACCGAGATTGTAACAGATTTTTGATGATTTATGAATGCTGATGGTGGTAAAGGGATAGGTTTTAATTTAAAATTGCCAAAATGCCATAAATAACGTAACATAGCAAAAACTTTGAATAAATCTAAATGAGCAACACAAAGGCACACCATGAGCAAAACTATGAGCAAAAACACCCCAATCACCCCGACCGAACTGACCGCCATTTGCGATGAATATTTACAAGCAAGCGAGTTTAACGACTATTGCCCCAACGGCTTGCAAGTCGATGCCGATACGCCCATTAGCAGGGTCATCACAGGCGTAACCGCTTGCCAAGCCTTGATAGATAAGGCGATAGAGCATAACGCCCAAGCGATATTGGTACATCATGGCTATTTTTGGAAAGGCGAGCCTGCCCCATTGGTCGGCATGAAAGGCAAACGCATTCGCACCCTGCTTCAACACAACATTTCACTCATCGCCTATCATCTGCCCCTTGATGCTCACCCTGTCATCGGCAATAATGCAGTGCTTGCCGATGAGCTTGGCTTGACCATAACAGGGGCGTTATATCCCCATGAAAAACACCCTGTGGGTAACATCGCCACTTGTCTGCCCACGACATCTGCCGATTTTGCCAAAAAAATCGAACAAGTGTTGGGGCGTACACCCCTGTACATTAGCGATGACCCTAACCGCACCCTAACCAAAATCGCCCTATGCACAGGTGGTGCCCAAGACATGATAACCCAAGCTCACATCATGGGCTGTCAGGCATTTATCTCAGGAGAAGCGTCCGAGCGTACCACACATTTGGCACGAGAGCTGGGCGTGGATTATTTTGGGGCGGGTCATCACGCAACCGAGCGGGGCGGTATCAAGGCATTGGGCGAGCATTTGGCGGACGTGCTTGGGCTTGATGTGGTTTTTGTGGATATTGATAATCCTGTTTAAAGGGGTGTTTTCAGTCATATTTTAAAAATTCATTTGCAAAAGTAACTCATTTCGCTTGTCTTTTTGGTATTATTTTTTAAAAAATAATGGTAAAATTAGCCGATTTTTGTTTGTATTGTAAATTTTAAAGTTTATTAAACAATATTTTAAATTAAATCTCTTTCCAAACTAAAAATAAACCCTTATAAGTATTGGGGTTGAAGTTTTTAAAAATCCATAAAAATCAGGGTTTGGAAAGAAGTCTATTATCCTTTATCTTATAAGGAAATCTATGTTAAATCTCACCGCCACAGACGTGCGTATGAATGTACAGGCTACCAATAAAGACGAAGCCTTATTCCTGCTTGCCAAGATATTGAGCGAAGATGGGCTGGCAACTGCCGATTATCTTGCGGGGCTACAAGCCCGTGAAGCACAGACCAGCACCTATCTGGGGCAGGGGATTGCCATTCCGCATGGCACGCCAGAATCACGTGTTTTTGTGCAACAAACAGGGGTGCGGCTGGTGCATTTTGCCGATGGTGTGGTGTGGAATGACGATGGTGAGCGAGCGTATTTGTTGGTGGGGATTTGTGCCAAATCTGATGAGCATTTGTCTATTTTAAGGCAACTGACTCGCACCCTTGGCGATGATGTGGCAGATGACATCAAAAACGCTAAGACACCAGAGCAAATCATCACAATCATTAATGGCGATAAGGCACACGGCAAAACCAGCTTTGTGGTGCATGAGAATTTATTAAAAACCGAAGTAGTAGCCAACGATATCGATGAGCTGTATGGCGTGGCGGTCAATGTATTAAAAAATCAAGGCAAGATAACAGGGGTGGTTGGCATTCGTCCTGCCTTTGTGCAACTGTCATCACATTTGGGCTGTGTAACCTTAGAGCATGATGAGTTGGTTGCCGAGCCTGCCCTAGCGTTGGTAGTTGCCAAAAAAGCCCTAGCATGGCAGGATAAGACGGTGCAAGCGTTGGCGGTAATTGCTGACAATCGCCACACCGATAAGCAGGCATTGGCAGGGGTGTACGATGTTTTGTTAAATGCTGAATTTAATGCCAAGCTGACTGCCCTTAGCGTGGGCGAGCTTGCCGAGTGGCTTGGTGCCGAGCGTGCCGTGCATTGGCAGTCGGCAAGTGTGGTACTGCTTAACGCTCATGGGTTGCACGCACGTCCTGCCACTGCCTTATCCGAGCTTGCCAAAGGAGCAACAGGCGAGCTAAAAGTAGCGGTGGATAATGGGGCATACGTCTCCGCCAAGAGCTTAACCAAACTGCTCTCACTGGGGGCGACACGAGGGCAGAGCCTAACATTCATCGCTGAGCCAAATACCGATGCGACCGAGTATTTACCTAAACTTATCCAAGCGGTGCAAGACGGACTGGGCGAAGAAGTAACACCGATAAGTCATAGCCAAGCAAGCAACCAAAAAAGTGGCAAAGAAAATCATGAACCCGCCCCTGTGCTTGACTTGACCGGCAACACCGTCATCACCAAAGGCGAACGCACACACGCCACGTCAGCGTCAGCGGGACTGGCTCATGGCGAAGCATTTGTGGTGCGTCAAGTGCGGTTTGATTATCCTGTCCAAGGGGGCGATAAGGCGAGCGAGTGGGCGAGCTTGCAACAGGCGATTGGGGCGGTCAAAGATGAGCTAAAAGTCATTGTTCAGACTGCCAAAAAAGCGTCCATTGCTCAGATTTTTACCGCTCATGTGGCTCTGCTTGATGATGAAGAAGTGACGCACGGGGCAAAAGATGGCATTGATGATGGGTTATCGGCGGCGGCGGCGTGGCATGCTCACATTGAACAGCTTGCCAAAACCCAAGCCAGTCTTGCCAATCGTCTGCTTGCCGAGCGAGCGGCGGATTTGCGAGATGTGGGACAAAAGGTGCTTGCCAAGCTGACAGGTCAAGTAGTCGCAACCGAGCCTGATGAGCCGTATGTGCTTATCAAAGAAGATCTGCTACCGTCTGATGTGGCACGCCTAGACCCTGCACGAGTGGCAGGCATTCTCACGGCAGTGGGCGGTGCCAGTTCGCACAGTGCCATCGTCGCCCGAGCGTTGGGCATTCCTGCGATTGTGGGGGCAGGCAAGGGCGTGCTTGACATTAATGATGGCGAGCAGGTGCTAATAGATGGCGGTCAAGGCTGGTTTGTGGTGGCACCAACCGATGAGATGGTGGCGGTCGCCAAAGCCGAGCAAGCAAGCTGGGCGGAGCGTAAACGCCTAGCCAGTGAGACCGCCCTAAACCCTGCCATTACCCAAGATGGTCATCAAGTGGAGATTGCCGTCAATCTAGGCAATGTCCACGACACCAAGATGGCGGTAGAGAATGGGGCAGAAGCGGTGGGACTACTGCGTACTGAGCTTGTGTTCATGAGTCATCAGAGCGTGCCTGACATTGACACGCAGGTGGCGGATTATACACAAGTGTTTGATGCCTTAGATGGTCGTCCGCTTGTGGTGCGTACCTTAGATGTCGGTGGTGATAAGCCCTTGCCGTATCTACCCATGCCGTTTGAAGACAACCCATTTTTGGGGGTGCGTGGCATTCGCTTGACCCTAAGACAACCTGCTTTATTAGAAAATCAGCTCATCGCCTTGATTAAAGCGTCCAAGGGGCGTGATTTGCGTATCATGTTTCCCATGATAGGCAGATTAGAAGAATGGCATGATGCCAAAGCCATACTAGATAAAGTACTGACCGACCACCCCCATGACAAGCTCCAAGTGGGTATGATGATAGAAGTGCCAAGTGCGGCGGTCATGGCGGATGTGTTTGCCAGTGAAGTGGACTTTTTTAGCATTGGCACCAACGACCTGACTCAGTATGCCCTTGCCATTGACCGTGGTCATGCCACGCTCTCAAAGGATGCGGACGGTTTACACCCAAGCGTGCTAAGACTTATCCAAAACACCGTTGCCAACGCCCACGCTCACGGCAAATGGGTGGGTGTGTGTGGCGAGCTGGCAGGCGATGAGCGAGCCATACCGATACTGGTGGGGCTAGGTGTGGATGAGCTGTCCATGTCGACAGGCAGTATCGCCCTGACCAAGGCGGTGGTGCGTGAGCTTAACTTTACCGATTGCCAATACCTTGCCAAAAAAGCCCTAGCCTGCACCAGTGCTGGTGAAGTGCGTGCCTTAACCACTGCTAAGGAATCCTAAGATGACACAAGTACTCTGTATTACTCTAAACCCTGCCATTGACCTAACCGTCAGTCTGGACGAATTAAAACTAGGAGCGGTCAATCGTGCCGTATCTAGCCAAATGGACGCCGCAGGTAAGGGGCTAAATGGGGCTCAGATTTTGGCGGATTTAGGTGTGGATGCCATTGCCACAGGGTTCTTAGGTGGCGATAATGACGGCATTTTTAATCGGCTTTTTGGCGAGCGTGAAGCACTCAATCACAGCGAAAATTTGGGTCAAGTGGCGGATAACTTTGTGCGTGTGGCAGGCATTACTCGCACCAACATTAAGCTTACTGATGATTATTATGGCATTGGGCGTACCACAGATGTCAACGGACAGGGCTTTGTGGTTACCGAGACCGACAAACTGCACTTTTTTGAGCAGGTGGCGCAGCTTGCCCCTACCTGTGATGCGGTGCTGATTGCTGGCAGTTTGGCGACTGGTTTTGGTTTGTCGGATTTTGACCATTTGCTCACGGTTTTGACCGACATTCATGATAAAGTGGCGGTTGATGTCAGCGGCGAAACCTTAAAAATCGCCATGCGATATCCGCTATGGCTCATCAAGCCCAACACCGATGAGCTGACCGAAGTCTTTGGCGTGCCTGTTGAGAGCCTAGATGAGCAGGTGGCACTTTTTGATGAGATTCACAGTGATATTGAGCATATTTTTGTGTCTATGGGCGAGCAGGGCGTGCATTGGCTAAGACGACAGGGCAACACTCGTGAGCTGTACCGTGCCGTTCCGCCAACCATGAAAATCAAAAGCACGGTCGGAGCAGGCGATACCTTTGTGGCAGGCATGATTTTTGGGTTATTAGTCAATGACGAGCCACAGACAGCGTTGGTGCGTGCCACCGCATTATCAGCTCATGCGGTCTCTATCATTGGCTTTAAAGTGCCAGAGCAGGACGTGCTAAAAGACTTAATCGGACAGGTGTCTGTGGAAAAATTGGCTTAATCTAAGTTTAGACTTAATTGAATTTTAAAATTTAAAAAGAAAAATAGGCAAACCCTATGACGAACAAAACTTATGCCATTAGCGTGGTGGATGATTCTGCTTATGGCTTGCTCATTGCCAAGCAGTTGGTTGCCAGTTTGCAAAAAAATGGCATTGATGCACAATTTATTACAGACAAAAACACCGCTCATGGTGTGAGCGTGGTCATCACTGATGATGAGCGAACTAGTACCGAGCAGGTCATTTATCTAAATCAGCACGAGCTTGACTCAGCCAAATTTGGCGATGTGGATTATTTAAAAACACTGCTTACGCCTAACCAAACCGACCAAGCGGTTTTAAAATCGGCAACTTCATCGGTGCGTAACATCGTGGCGGTAACCGCTTGCCCGACAGGGGTGGCCCACACCTTTATGTCGGCAGAAGCTATTGAGAACTATGCCAAAGCACAGGGCTGGAACATCAAGGTAGAGACCCGTGGGCAGGTTGGCGTGGGTAACGCTATTACGGCAGACGAAGTGGCACAGGCGGATTTGGTGTTTGTGGCGGCGGATATTGACGTGGATTTGTCCAAATTTAGTGGCAAAAAAATGTACCGCACGTCCACAGGACTGGCACTCAAAAAAACCGAGCAAGAATTTGCCAAAGCCTTTGAGCAGGCAAGCGTTTATGGTGGCACCCAAAGTGCAAGCACGGCAGGCGAGAGCGATGAGAAAAAAGGGCTGTATAAGCACCTAATGACAGGCGTGTCGCATATGTTACCATTGGTGGTGGCAGGTGGTTTGCTCATTGCCATGTCCTTTATGTTTGGCGTGGAAGCCTTCAAAGATGAGAGCATTGCCTTTGGCTTACCAAAAGCACTCATGGACATCGGTGGGGGCGGTGCATTCGCCTTGATGATTGCGGTGTTTGCCGGCTATGTGGCGTACTCTATCGCTGACCGCCCCGGTTTGGCGGTGGGTTTGATTGGTGGTATGCTTGCCAATACCGCAGGGGCGGGGATTTTGGGTGGTATTATTGCTGGCTTTTTGGCAGGTTATACGGTCAAGTTTTTAAATGATGTCGTCAAACTACCTGCCAGTTTGACGTCCTTAAAGCCGATTTTGATATTGCCGTTATTGGGTTCGCTCATTGTTGGTCTGCTTATGGTCTATGCCATTAATCCGCCTGTGGCGGCACTCATGACCACCCTAACCGAGTGGCTAAAAACCATGAATGACACCAATGCCATTATCTTGGGGCTGATTTTGGGAGCGATGATGTGTACCGACATGGGTGGTCCTGTGAATAAGGCGGCCTATACATTCTCGGTGGGTATGATTGCCTCAGGGGTGTTTACACCGATTGCGGCGACAATGGCAGGGGGTATGGTGCCGCCCATTGGCATGGCGATAGCGACGTGGATTGCCAAAAATAAGTTTAATGACAATCAGCGTAACGCTGGCAAAGCGTCCTTTGTGCTGGGTCTGTGCTTTATCTCAGAAGGGGCGTTGCCCTTTGTGGCGGCTGACCCTGCTCGTGTGATTATCGCGTCTGTGGTCGGTGGGGCGTTGGCAGGGGCGATTTCTATGGGGCTTGGTATCGGGCTACAAGCACCGCATGGCGGACTGTTTGTGATACCGTTCGTCTCACAACCGCTCATGTATCTGGTGGCTATCACGGTTGGCAGCGTGGTAACTGGCGTGCTGTATGCCTTTATCCGCCAAAAAGAACCGCAAAAAATGGTGGCATAATGATAAAAACCCTGTCGGCTGGCAGGGTTTTTGGTGTTATAAAAATTGAACGGTAAAAAATCGGACAGTCTCCCGTCCGATTTTAATTTAGGTTGTTTTGTTAGTTTTATTTTAGTATTTCTCTAAAAGTACCGTCTGTGTTCATGCGTAGCAACATTTTGGCACGGTCAGTATCTAGTGATGCCTGCCAGAAACGGTCTTGGTTTGGCACGAACAACACATAACTCACCACGCTTGGCACTTCTTCAATAGGGGTCAAGTCGTCTTTTTCCACTGTTTCGTTGTATAGCTTGATGAATTTGTCCGCTACGTCAGCAAAACGCAAGTCGTGCATTGGTGTTAGGTTTGGTTCTAAATCGCCACCGCCAGAGAGTTGAACAGGAGTGGGTTCGCTCCATTTGCCGTCTGACCATTTGTAGATGTAGTTATCAATATTCTCAGGCCTGTCGGGGTCTTGGATGTCAATGCTGATTTGGATGTCAGTAAAATTAACGCCTTGGAAGAATTTTAACTCCTTGCCTGCAAATTGGGGCAGTGCCAGCAGTTCATCTTGAACTTTTTGTAGTTTTGTTGCATCTGTCAAGGGATGAACGGTTGTGGCAGGAGTCTCTTCTGCTGTGGCGACATCAACGGCAGGCTCGGTTGGGGCAGGTTGTGTTGTTGGCGTTGCTGGTGTTTCGGCTGTGGTTGGTGCTGGCGGGGCGGTTTCTGTTTTGTCACCGCCACAGGCAGTCAATAGAGCAACCAAGCTCAGTGGTAGGATTGCTTTTTTCATGAGAGTTATCTCCTTTGGGTTAAACGAAATTTAAATAAAATTAGGCATTATCCTGAGTTGGGGTCTTGGCAGGTTTGCGACTACGGGTAAGCAGATGACGACCAAGCAAGCCAATCATGCCCATGATAATCCATGAAATCCCTGCCTGCAACATCGCATCATCGCCAAAAAACTCAGCTTGTTTGTCCGCTTTGATTTGGGCTTTGGTTGCCATCTCTTGGTAGGTGATGACCCCTGTACCATTCATGACGATGTCATAAGTGATGTTCTCATCAGTGGCATCATATTTGGCGGTGATTTGTTCTTCTAGGACGCTCTCAATGCGAGACTGCTCCAAATCATGGTCTAGTCGTAGCTTGACCATCTGTCCTGATGTTGGCTGTACGTCCAGCTCATAAAACTGCTCGGCGCTGTTTGGTCCACGGCGACGTTTGGTCTCTAAGGTAACATCACGACCTTCAACCACTTTACCCTCAACCACACTTAGGGCGGACTCTGCGGGTATGCCACCGCCTGTACTGGCATTGTGATTGCTAAAAAAGTGCATGCCCACCAAGCCAATACCACCAAACAAGAATAAATAAGACACCAAAAGAATTTTGGCAAAAATATTTTTTAACATGACAGTTACCCATCCATGAATTAGACAAATGGGTATTATATATCGTCGGGGGGTGCGTCAAGCGGTAATTGATAATTTTTATTTACCAAATCGGTTTTATTGATGATGACTTTTGCGGATAAAAATAAAAAATCGGACAGTCTCCTATCCGATTTGAATTGATAAAAAGCATGAATTAACCTTACCCATCCCGCTCCTTATCCTTACCATAGAACGCTTCTTCTCGGCTGTCTTCAAACTCTACCCACACGGCACTGATAATCGCTAGCAGTACGGCAAAGCCTAACCCCAATATCCATGCAAAATACCACATGAGTTATCTCCTAATATAGTGTATGTTCGTTTTCTTTGATGTAAGCCTTGGTAACCTTGCCCCGCATGATAGCGTACGCCCAGCTCGTGTAGCCGACCACCACGGGCAGGATAAACACCACCACATAGACCATGACCATGAGTGTAAACTGGCTGGACGTGCTATCCCACACGGTCAGGCTCGAACGGGGGTCGGACGATGACGGCATATAAAAAGGGAACAAAGCCACGCCTGCGGTCATAATCACCCCAAGCACGCCCACGCTAGACAGCACAAAGGCAGTCAAGGTACGTCCTGCCCGCATGACAAGCACTGCCACGATAGGCATGACAACGCCCAAGACAGGAAACGCCCACAATGCCCCATGAGCCTTAAAATTGGCAAGCCACGCCCCCTGTTCGGTGATAACGGTCTTACTTGTAGGGTCAATCAAGGCGTTTTTGTCCACCGAACTGGTGATGACATAGCCGTCAAGGTTTGCCACCCAAAAGCCTGCCAGTACAAATAGCACCGACATGATGACGGCGGAGATAGTGGTTAATTTTTTGGTGCGAGCTTGAATGTCATCGACTGTGCGATGAGCCAAATATACCCCGCCTTGGGTTATCATCATAAAGGCACTCACCAGACCGCAGAGCAGGACAAAGGGCGACAGCAAACCCCAAAACGAGCCAGTATAAGTAGAGACAAGCTGATTGTCAAAACTAAATGGCACGCCCAAAAACAAGTTGCCAAACGCCACCCCAAAAATCAAGGCAGGCACGAACGAGCCGATAAACAGTCCCCAGTCCCATGCCGTCCGCCAGCGCTCATCTTTGACCATGCTACGGTATTTAAACCCCACAGGGCGAAAAAATAACGCCCACAGTGCCGCCATTAACGCCCAATAAAACCCGCTAAATGCCGTGGCGTACAGCAGGGGCAAGGCAGCAAAAATCGCTCCTCCTGCACTGATGAACCACACCTGATTGCCTTCCCAGTGAGCCCCAATGGTGTTGATGACCACACGCCGTTCCTTGTCGGTTTTGCCGACAAAGGGCAATAGACTACACACGCCCATGTCATGACCGTCCATGATTGCAAAGCCGATGAGCAGGATACCGATAAGTAGCCACCAGATGAATTTTAGGGTTTCATAATCAAATAACATGGTTATACTCCTTTAAATTCATTGGGGTTGATGATGTTTTTGTCGCTTTTTTCGCCAAAATACCGCCCTGTGCCGAGACTGGCAGGGCCCAGACGGACGTATTTTTGCATCAGATAAATCTCAATGATAAACAAAATGGTATAAAACACCACAAAGCCAATCAGCGACCATATCACATTGCTAATGGCGATGTTCGACACCGACAAATGTGTCGGCAATACCCCATACACCGTCCACGGCTGACGACCATATTCGGCAACGAACCAACCTGCTTCGGCAGCTATCCAAGGGGCAGGGAGCATGATGACAGCAAATTTTAATAGCCATTTTTTCTCCATAAAATTACCCTTAATGGTAAAAAATAGCGATAAGGCAAACAGCACCAGCATCAAAAAGCCCAAACCGACCATAATACGAAACGTCCAAAACATGGGTGTTACCCTAGGAATGGTGTCATTTGTAGCACCAGCGAGCATCTCTGGGGTTGTTTGGGTAACGTCATGGGTGTATTTTTTGAGCAATAAGCCAAAACCCAAATCGTTTTTGTGGTGTTCAAACTGTGCTAATGTCTCAGGATTGACCGCCTTGCCGTCTGCCATGCTCGCACGCATCTCATCTAAGGCACTGACCGCAAAGATACCGCTGACGATGCGTTCTTTGTTAATCTCTTTAATATCACTAATGCCCAGTATCTTTTTGTCAAGTGAGCGTGTGCCAATGATGCCCATGGCGTAGGGGACATGTACGGCAAAATCGTTTTTTTCTTCTTTTTCGTTGATGAGTGCCACGATATTAAAACTGGCAGGGGCAGGTTCGGTCTCCCACATGGCCTCCATTGTGGCAAGTTTGGTCTGCTGAGCCAGTCCGATGGAGTAACCAGATTCATCGCCCAACACAATGGTGCTACAAATGGATGCAAAACCAAAAGCAGCCGCTACATGAAAACTGCGTTTGGCAAAGGCGACATCTCGTCCTTTTAGCAGATACCAAGCCGACACCGACAGTACAAACATTGCTCCAACCACATAGCCTGCTGAGACGGTATGGACAAATTTATTTTGGGCATCAGGGTTTAATAGGATTTGGGTAAAACTGGTCATCTCCATTCGCATGGTTTGGTAGTTAAACTCCGCCCCCACAGGGTTTTGCATCCAACCATTGGCAATTAAAATCCACAAAGCAGATAGGTTTGTCCCCAGTGCCATGAGTATGGTTGTGATGAGATGCTGTACACGGCTCATACGCTCCCAACCAAAGAAAAATAGCCCGACCATCGTAGACTCTAAGAAAAACGCCATCAAGCCTTCAATGGCAAGTGGGGCTCCGAACACATCGCCAACATAGTGCGAATAATACGCCCAGTTCGTGCCAAACTGAAACTCCATGGTAATCCCTGTGGTAACCCCCAAAGCAAAGTTAATGCCAAAGAGCTTACCCCAAAAGCGAGTCATGTCCTTCCAAATCTGTTTGGCTGTGATGACATACACCGACTCCATGATGACCAATAGCCATGTCATGCCAAGTGTTAAGGGGATGAATAAAAAATGAAATAAAGCGGTAACGGCAAATTGTAGCCGTGAGACATCTACCAAAGACTCGGTAATCATAGGCTCACCAGTGTAATAATATATCGGCATTTATATTAGCATATTCTAATATAAATAACAAGCAAATGAATAATAAACAAATAGTGTGGGATATATGACAATAAATTTGACATGGCTTTTTTAAAAAAGCATTGTCATGGTAGGCACACCCTAAATGGACACACATATTTTTGGGTAATTTTGTGATTAAAAATCATTTTTGTCAAGGCGAAAACTGTTGATAAATGGTTAAATATCATTCATTTTAAATACATCAATCAAACTCTCAAACAAAACCCCCAACAAAAAACAGACAAGTCAAACTTGTCTGTTTTAAAGTAAGTAAAAAGAGTAAAAACGCCATGCCAAATCTACGACATCGGCAAATCAAACAACAAAAATTCTGTAAATTCATCACTTTGGGCGATGGCTTGGTTTTCATCAATCATCGCCACCGCATCGCCTGCTTGATACCGCTCGCCATTTATCGTGATAGACCCTTTGGCGACTTGTAGCCAGTAAGCTCTGCCTTTATCAAGGCTCACGACTTGCTCGCCGTCCAACTGATACCGCCACAGTTTCATGTCTTGATACACCACAAACGACCCACTCTCCCCTGTGGGCGACAGGATTAGCGTACCGCCCATATGGTCATCAAACTTTGCCTGTTCATAGCGTGGGGTTATGCCCATGCGGTTGGGCATTATCCAGATTTGGTACAGATGTAGCTCGTCCGTGTCGCTCGGGTTAAACTCCGAATGACGCACGCCCGTCCCTGCCGACATGAGCTGAAACTCGCCTGCTAGCACGGTCTCGCTGTTGCCCATGCTGTCCTTGTGAGCGACTACCCCTGATAGCACATAGGTCAAAATTTCCATGTCCTTGTGTGGGTGCATACCAAAGCCCATGCTCGGGGCTATCCAGTCTTCGTTGATGACACGCAGGGCAGAAAAGCCCATAAAATTAGGGTCATAATAGTCGGCGAACGAAAAGCTATGGCGACTTGTTAGCCAGCCATGCTCGGCAAAACCACGCTCGTGCGACAGTCTAGGGATAATCATAAAAATACCTGATGTTTTTAAAATTCATCCCATTATAAATCTTTAAAAGTGGTAAATAAATAGCGGTTTGGTTGATGTATCTTTTCTTAATAGGAAAAATAAAACACGCTTGTCAATATCGCCTAAATTGATTATGATAATCCCACACTTTTTGGGAGATTATCGTGAATATCAAACCTCTTATTTTTGCCCTATCCCTTTTACCCCTATCCGCTTTGGCGTGTGAAAAACCACAGGTAACGGGATATGATTTGGTTGATTGTTTAATAGACTTCTTTCCAAACCCTGATTTTTGTAGATTTTTAAAAACTTCAACCCTAATACTTACAAGGGTTTATTTTTAGTTTGGAAAGAGATTTAATAGATGATTTGGCGATTGTACAGAAAAACAACAAATACGGTTTTGTTGATAAAAAAGGCAAGATAGTCATTCCTGTTCAGTATGATTTGACTTGGGGTTTTGAAGAGGGCTTGGCGAGTGTTAAACAAAACGACAAATGGGGATTTATTGATAAAACAGGCGAAGTGATTATCCCCTTTAAATATCAGATTGCTGGTCTTTTTATTGATGGTTTGGCTGTTGTAAAATTAGATAATAAATATGGCTTTATTGATAAAACAGGTAAAACAGCCATGCCTTTTCAATACGACTACGCTTCTTGGGGGTTTGAAAATGGTAAAGCCAAAGTATCATTAGACGGCGAAAACTTTTATATAGACAAAACAGGCAAACGCATTGACTAAAAGGATAAAATGATGAAAACACTTATAAAACCTTTAATGCTCGCTTTGTCCCTTTTGCCCCTATCCGCTTTGGGGTGTGAAATGCCAGAGATGTCAGAGTATGATACTGTGAGTTGCTTGGTGGATGATTTGGCAAAAGTGGCAAAAAATAATAAGTGGGGATTTGCCCATAAAAATGGCAAGCAGATTATTCCTATCCAATATGATGATGTTTTGGATTTTAAAGAAGGTTTGGTGGGGGTAAGTCAAAATGGCAAATGGGGATATATTGATAAAACAGGCAAAGTGATTATTCCTATTCAATATGACTTTGCTTTTAACTTTTTATAAGGTCTAGCAGGCGTAAATCAAAATAACAAATGGGGTTTTATTGATAAAACAGGCAAGATAATTATCCCTTTTTACTATGATGATGTCAGAGCTTTTTCAGAAGGCTTGGCAGGGGTAAAACAAAATGGCAAATGGGGTTATATTGACAAAACAGGCAAGGTGGTTATTCCCATTCAATACAATGATATTAGAAATTTTTCGGAAGGATTGGCAGGCGTTGAGCAGGATGGTAAATGGGGTTTTATAGAAAAAACAGGTAAAGTGGCGATTTCCTTTCAATATGATTATGCTGAGAGATTTTCAGATGGCTTGGCAGGAGTAGAACAAAATGACAAAAACGGCTTTGTTGATAAAACAGGGAAAGTTATCATCCCTATCCAATATGATTATGCCGAGAAGTTTTTGGATGGTTTGGCAAAAGTAAAACAAAATGGTAAATATGGTTTTGTAGATAAAGCAGGCAAAGCTGTTATTCCCATTCAATACAACCATGTTTGGGATTTTGTAATGGATAAAGCCATTGTTGAATTAAATGGTGAAATATTTTATATCGACAAAACAGGCAAACGCATTGATTAAAACAAAAGTGCCAAATGGACATTTTGATTTTTACAGCTAACAAATTTGAATTTTATTAGGGCGTGTTGAATATTTATTTACAATGAAAAATGAGAAAAATCGCACGTTTTTTAAGGAAAAAACGCAGGTTGATAGTCGTTCTACACTCAATAAACTTTAAAATTGCTACAAACGCAATGATGTTTGGATGTAGGGGCGTGCTGTGCACGCCTTACACGGTACTGTCATCAAAGGGTGTACTCAGCACACCCCTACAAACCCGTGGTAAATATCAAGTTGGCTGGGTGTATCAGACAAGTTTTTATTAGACCCCTTTCCAAACCAACAACACATCATGTTATAATACCCATTTA
>ERZ1023425.21-NODE-21-length-63203-cov-10.700339_pt1 | contig 63203 bp, 62 predicted proteins | sample MGYA00380514_ERZ1023425 | MGnify/ENA primary metagenome ERZ1023425 (study PRJEB33173, sample SAMEA4830391) | metagenome | study: EMG produced TPA metagenomics assembly of the PRJEB25223 data set... | reverse complement strand
ATAATGGGGTTTTGTTTTAGGTATTATAATACAAGGGGCGAATTGTAATTCGCCCAAATAACAAATTAAAACAAAGGAAAAATTGCAATTCACCTCCCAGCAACAACACCCAACAAAAACCCACAACTTACCATTGTGGGTTTTTGCCATTTTTGATTTAGTCTTTATTCACGCCTTTATCCAGTCCGTTGGTTAGTCCGTTAATGTCCGCCCCATTTAATCCAATCTCTTTTAATAGATTGTCCACAAGTGGGGCTTGGCTACGATACCGCAGGGCAGAATTGACCATTTGGTCGGCAAGGCTAGCATTTGCTGTGGTATCGCTTGTCTCACCGCTTGCCCCAAAACCGCCCAAGCCATTGACTTGCAAAATCTTAATATCATCAATATTTTCCATAGGCTTGACACTTTCACGGATAATCTCGGGCAAGTGTTTGAGCAGGGCAAGGCGAATTTGCATCTCAATCTGCTCGCTTGACAGCACGTTGGACGCTTCATTGACCGCTTTTGTCCCGTCTGCATCCACCTGATATTGACGCTCTTTGGCTTCGGCAAGCAGAATCTGAGCGTCCGCCTCACCTTTGGCTTGCAAGCGTAATTTCTCCGCTTCGGCTTCGGCACTGATACGCACCGCCTCAGCTTGGTCAATGGACGCTTGTTTTTGGGCTTCGGCGGCAACCGTAATGGCAATCGCATCTTTTTGGGCAAGCTCGGTTGCCGAGATGAGCTCCACCGCCTTAGCACGCTCGGCTCGCTCGGTCTCACGCACGGTAATCACGCTCTCTTCTTCTTTGACAGCTGCCGCTCGTGCTTTGTCGGCTTGGGCTTTGGCTTCGCTCTCGGCACGGGATTTTTCAGCAACGGCAATGGCACGGTCTTGTTCGGCAAGCTCAATCGCCTTTTTACGTTCCACTTCGGCTTGCTCAATGCGTTGTTCTTTTTGGATTTTTTCGTTTTCAATGTCTCGCTCGGCTAGGATTTTTTTCAAATCCACTTCACGCTTGGCGGCAATTTGAGCTTCTTCGGCTTCTCGTTGTTTGCTTGCTTCTTGACTGGCAATCTCAGCCGTCTGCTCGGCACGGCGAACGGCAATTTCTCGCTCTTGCTCGGCTTTACGAATCTCAATCTCACGCTCTTGTTCTAGCTTGGCGTACTCTTCTTCACGCAAGATTTGTAGGCGGGTGCGTTCGGCTTCCAAATTTTTGGTTTTAATCGCCAAATCGGTGTCTTGCTCAATGTCGTTTCGCTTTTTACGGCGAATCTCAATGGTCTCGGTCAAGCGTGTCAAACCCTCAGCGTCAAAAGCGTTTTGGGGATTAAAATACTCAAATCCCGTCTGGTCAAGCCCTGTCAAGGACACCGTTTCAAGCTCCAAGCCGTTTTTGAACAAATCTTCTGAAACGACCTGCTGAACTTTTTGCACAAAATCCACCCGCTTTTCGTGTAGCTCTTCCATTGCCATTTCGGCAGCAACGGCACGCAGGCTATCCACAAATTTACCCTCCACCAAATCTTTTAAATCCTGTGGCGACATCGTTTTCATGCCCAAGGTCTGGGCGGCTGTGGCAATGGATTCGGCAGTAGGTTTGACACGCACATAGAACTCGGCGGTTACGTCCACACGCATACGGTCTTTGGTGATGAGTGCCTGCTCGGACGCACGGCGTACTTCAAGGCGTAGCGTGTTCATATTGACAGGAATCACCTCGTGCAAGACAGGCAGGACAATCGCACCGCCATTTACAATCACTTTTTCGCCACCAAAACCTGTCCGCACAAAGGACACTTCCTTGCTGGCACGGCGATACAGGCGGGTCAAAATTAAGCCTAAGATGACTAGGGCAACCAAAATCACCCCTGCGGTGATAAGAATTGAGATTAGGTTCATAATTTTTCCTTATGCGTTTAGTTCTTTTAACATGAGTTGTCTTAATAGCTGATTAGCACGAGTTTGATAGCCCTTGCCGTCTTTTTTTAGCCAGGCAAGCACATCGCTATCCAATCTTAGCGTAACTTGTTGTTTGGTTGGTTTATATAATTTAAAATTGGCAATTTGAGCGTCTGTCAATGGCGGAATGTCGTCATAATCAATCTCATCATCACGCATTGCTTTTAATGTTACCAATTCATCGGTATCAATTGCCGTGCGTTTTAGGTCATCTAAGGATTTTCTAACAATAGCCATAGCGTTCTATCTCCCCTTTGCTCAGTTTGCGTGCTGAAATAATGCGGATAACTTCGGTGCCGTCTGTGTCGGTGTGCGTATGTACAACAAGTAGCACCACCACGCCGTCCACGCTCCCCACCCCAAGCCACCGCACTTCGTTGTGGGCTGTGTCTTCGGTAACAATCAAAAACGGGTCAAGAAAAATACGGCTTGCTGTCTCAAAACTCACACCGTGTTTTTGCTTATTTATCCGATTTTTGTTATCGTCCCATTCAAAAATCATCTTGGCTCATCTCACTTTATAATTACAAAATTGTAACTACATTTTTGTAATGACATTTTAGCAATGACAAAAATTACTGTCAATCCACCAACACCCCATTTACATTCTTTATCGCCCGAAAATTAACACCCGCCTGCGACACCAATAGCACCGTCTCGCCTTGTGTTAAAGTCTCATCGGTATCGGCAAACACCATGGCATAATGCGTCTGCCCGTGCGTGTCTTTAACTCGTACTTGGGCGGACTCATTAGCCGTGGCATTGCCCAACACAACCACGCCCACACGTCCGACCAGCTCTTTGCTGTCAATGGCGGTTGTCTCATCTTTGGGTAGGATGTTGTATAGTCCTTTGGCAAATAGGCGGACAATGGGCAAACTTAAAAACCACACGACAATCACGGCAATGATTTTTGGCAAATAAAATCCCAACAGGCTATATACCACCGACTGAAAAATAAACCCCGTCAATCCAAATACCGCCAAAAACACCACCATAAGCATAAGTAGCGGTATTTTGCCAACATATAGCCAGCTTAAAAAGCGGATAAATACGCCCGTCTCCACACTTGGGCTATCAATGCCAATCTCGGCATGAGCTTCGGTCAAACTGTCGGGCAAAAATCCGTCCACCCAATCATTTGCCCCACCAATCATCAATGCCACAATTTCTAGGATAAATAACAAAAACATCAGCGTAATTGCCACACCGAATATAAAGTTTTGGGGTGCAAAAATTAAATCAAGCATGATTATCCTTATAACTAATTATTGGCAATTTTTAATGGAATGGTTAAATAAAAAATAGTTAAATAAAAACAGGTTTAAATTTAAATAAAAATGGGATATTGTGGGGACGAATCACATTCGCCCAATGATTAAATTCACCCCCACCAAATATTCATTTTAAAAAACAAACCCTATTTCATTTTTAATTGTGCCAACCGCTCGGCAATACGATTATTTCTAGCAAGCTCTTCAAGCTCTTTTAGACTTTGGGCATTGCCATTACCGCTTGTGCTGTGTGCCATGCCTGTTTGACGGCTCATGGTGCGGTCAAAGGCGTTAGACGCTTTGTCGGCTCGTTGGGCGATTTTATCAAGACTGCTTGCACCAATCGTCTGCCCATTTGCACCGCTTGTTGCTACCGTCTGCTGGTATTGCTCAATGGCTAGGCTTATCTCACGGCGTTTGGCTTGCAGGGCGATGATAAAGCCTTCTAGCTCTTTTTCTTTGTCGGTGCAGTCGGCAATGGTGTTTTCAAGCACGGGAATGCGTGCCTCAATATCCATTTGCTCAGCAATGCCCACCTGTGCCAAATCGTCTCGCCCCACATTGACCGCCGTCATGATACTGTCGTTTAGGCTTTCGTGGCGGGTGTTTTCATCGTTCAGTTTTTTGCTGGCTAGGTGCTTTTGGGCGACCACTTTACCAAGCTCGCCACGCACTTCATCAATCGCCTTATCAAGCTCACGCAAGTTTTCGTTAAAGGCGACCATTGGGGCTAAGTCTTCGGCTTTGTCTAGCATGGCATGAAATCCGCCACTGACTAGGCGACCGACACGATAAGATAGGGTTTCGCTCATGGTTTTTTCCTTATGGGTTGGGTGTTGGTTTGGGTGTGTTGATAAATCAAATTCGCCAACTGTAACGTATTATCCAGCTCGTCCAGCACGCTGTCATCATAGCCCGCTCCTTTGCCCGTAACGGCAAGCTGTAACACGCTGTCCATTAGGCGAACCACTCGCCACATCGCCTGTTTTTCAAAATTGACAAGGGCGGATTTGTCACACGTTTTGGGGTAGTCCGCCATCATGGTTGCCACCAAATCGGGCAAAATCTCAAAAATTCTCGCCACAATGTGCGAATGTACACTCAGCTCTTTTTCAAGTGCCAAAATCTCATGGCGAGCGGTGTAAAGCTGTTGCTCGGCAAGCGATAGACTGGTTTCATAATCTTGCCCTTGGGTGTGCAAGGTGCGTGCTTGGCGGAGCAATTCACGGATTTTATCGGACGGTGTATTCGCCCCTTGTATCTGTAAACTGGCAATAAAATCAGCGTCTTCTTGGCTAATGCGGACACTTATCGGCACTCGGCTATTACTTGGCGTATTTGGCATACAGACACCTGTATTTATTTTGTATTCATTTGCATACGAATATAATCTATCGTGGACGGTTTGTCAAGTGGTTTTGAGAAAAATTGTTATTTGATAAAATTTTAAACCAATTCTGTTATAATAGCCACTCTTTTACAAAGGAACAACCTTATGAAAACCTTAGGAATTTTGGGCGGAATGTCGCCTGCCAGCACCACCATTTATTATCAAGTCATCAACGACACCGTCAATCACGCCAAAGGGGCAAATACCACCGCCCCTGTGATAGTGTATAGCGTTGATTTTCAAAAGATTGTTGATTGCCAAAGATTGGGCGATTGGCAGACGGCAGGGGAGATTTTGGCGGACATGGCGGTCAAACTACAATCCATTGGAGCGGACGGCATTTTACTTGCCACCAATACCATGCACAAGGTTGCCCCTGCCATTGTTCAGGCGATAAATGTGCCGTTTTTGAGCATTATTGACGCCACCGCCCACGCCATTTGTGCCAAAGGTTTGGATAAAGTAGCACTGCTTGGGACGGCATTTGTCATGGAGCAGGATTTTTATAAAAATGGCTTGGCAAGTTTTGGTATTGACTGCCTTGTGCCGAGCGACAGCGAACGGGCGGACATTCATCGCATTATTTTTGATGAATTGTGCGTGGGCGTGATAAAAGACAGCTCAAAACAAACTTATCTGAACATCATCAACCGCTTAAAAGAACAAGGGGCAAAAGGCGTGATTTTGGGGTGTACCGAAATCGGTTTGCTTATCGGACAAGATGATTTGGATTTGCCTGTGTTTGATACGGCATATTTACACGCACAAATGGCGGTAGAGTTTATTTTAAAAGATTGAAATATAAAATTAAAAAAGGGCAAACGATAATTTGCCCTTTTTATAAAAATCAATCACTCTTCATCAAGCAAATCTTTTTCTCGTGCCACCGTCAAAAGGTTATTGGAGCGGTTACCTGTACGGCAAAAGATGTGCAATGGGCGTTCGGTTTCATTAAAAAAATCAGCAAAGGCTTGGACGTGGTTCATGTCCATCATACCGCCAGCAAAGGCGATTTGCTTATAGGCGATACCGTGAGCTTGGCACGCCTGTTCAATCTCGGCAGAGGTTGGCTGTCCTTCTTCTTCACCGTCTGGGCGGTTATTTACCACGGTTTTTACGCCCATGCGAGCCAGTTCTGCCACGTCAGCAGGGGTAATTTGACCTGATAGGGTAATGCGAAATTCGGGGGCGATGTTACTCATAACTTTTCCTAATTAAAAATACTAAAAATCAAAAGGCATATTACCTGTTTTTGATATATTTAGCAAATGGATTTTTAGGATAATTTTGTTATAATAACATCTATTTTTCGGAATAAGTTATGACCAACACCGACTACCATAGCCAAATCACCCACACCCTACACACCACTTGCCACGTCCACGCCATTACACCGCTACACGCTCTAGAAAGTGGTAGTCGGGCATGGGGTTTTGCCAGTTTTGATAGTGATTTTGATGTACGGCTGATTTATCATCATACGCCCGATTGGTATTTGCAGATTTATGATGACAAAGACACGTTTGAATTTATCAATCATGACTTATTTGACGTGCCATTTGATATTGGCGGTTGGGATATTAAAAAAGCATTGGTACATATTCATAAATCCAATGCCGTAATTTTTGAATGGTTAAATTCGCCCATTATTTATCATGGCGATGATGAATTTATTAAAGAAGTGAAATATATCCAATCAGACTTTTTTAACCCCCAAGCAGTTTATCATCATTATCAAGGAATGGCAAAAAAGGCAAATGGTGAACTGGACATATCCCGTCCTATCAAACTTAAAAAATGGTGTTATCTGATTCGTGCATTGCTTGCAAGCCTATGGATAAAAGAATACCAAACCATGCCCCCTGTGTGTATGAATGAAATGTTTGGTTTATTAAATCCCAATAATGTTGATGAATTAAATCACGTTATCCATTTAAAGCAATCGCATGATGAAAAGTATTTATATGAACTACCTCTATCCATGCAAACATTTACCCAACATCTTTGGCAAACAACCCAAGATTTAACTTTTGATAAAAAACAAAAAGGCGATGTTGGTGTGTTAAATGATTTGTTTAGAAAAATTGTTTTTAAATAAATTTATCAATTATATATTTTAAAAATTGATAGATTAAAATACATTTGTAGGGGCAAATTGCAATTTGCCCATTTATATTAAAAATCATATAAAATTAACGAGAACCCCCATGATAACCATTGATTACCTAAAATCCAATAACCTGATTTTATTAGAATGTATCTCAGGCAGTCGTGCCTACGGATTAGACACACCGTCATCAGATACGGATATTAAAGGCGTGTTTTATTTGCCTAAGCCCTTTTATTATGGTTTGCATGATGATTATGTACCACAGGTCAGTAACGAAACCAATGACGTGGTGTATTATGAGCTGGGGCGATTTGTGGATTTATTATTACAAAATAATCCTAATATCATGGAACTACTTGCCACGCCAAGCGATAAGATATTATATAAGCACCCAATTATGGATAAGTTTAATCCTGATTGGTTTATTTCCAAATTATGCCAAAAAACCTTTGCAGGATTTGCCCTTAGCCAAATTAAAAAATCTCGTGGCTTAAATAAAAAAATCGTCAATCCGATGAGTAAAGACAAAAAGAGCCTATTGGAATTTTGTGTGGTATTTGACAATCATAAAAGCGTGGATTTGATAGATTGGCTAAATAAACACAATCTCACCCAATTGCAAATCGGCTTATCCAAAATGCCCCACGCCAGTCATATGTATGCGATGTTTGTCGGCGACTATCGGGGGATTATTCACGATGACAGCCAAGAAGTGTTATTAAGCCCTATTCCCAAAGATGTATCGCCTGTTGCTTATTTGTCATTTAATCAAATGGGATATAGCAAATATTGCCAAGATTATAAAGACTATTGGGAATGGGTAGAAAAACGCAATCACGAGCGTTATGAATCCACCGCCAATCATGGCAAAGGCTATGACGCCAAAAATATCATGCACACCTTTCGGCTATTATATACCGCCTTGGATATTGCTAAATTAGGCAAAGTGATTGTGGAGCGTGATAATCGTGATGAACTTTTGGCAATTAAATCAGGGAAATTTGATTATGATGATTTATTAAAAAAAGCAGATGAATTAATAAAAGAAGTCGAATTGGCATTTGACCAAAGCGATTTACCAGAAATACCCGAGCATTATTTGGCAATAAAAACCTTAATTGAAATACGAGAGCAATTATATGGTTAATTTGCTAAAATTGGTAAATATTGCTATAATACGCCACTTTTTTATTTGATGATTATATGAAATTCACGCTACATAAAACCGACACAAAAACCCGAGCTCGCCGTGGCACGGTACACCTAGCTCATGGCGATGTCGCCACGCCTGCCTTTATGCCTGTGGGGACGTATGGCACGGTCAAGGGTATGCTCCCACGAGACATTCACGCCATTGGGGCGGACATTATTTTGGGCAATACTTTTCATCTGTGGTTACGTCCGACCACGAGCGTTATTGATGAATTTGGCGGATTGCATGATTTTATCGGTTGGGATAAGCCGATTTTGACCGATTCGGGCGGTTTTCAGGTGTTTAGCCTTGGTGCGATGAGAAAAATCACCGAAGAAGGCGTGCATTTTCGCTCGCCTGTGGACGGCTCAAAGGTGTTTTTGTCGCCTGAGATTTCCATGCAAATCCAACACTCCCTAAACTCCGACATCGTCATGCAGTTTGACGAATGCACGCCTTATCCTGCCACGCACACCGACGCCCAAAAATCGCTTGAATTATCGCTCCGCTGGGGGCAACGCTGTCTTGATGAACATCACAAACTGGGTAACAAAAACGCCCTGTTCGGTATCGTGCAAGGCAGTATGTACGAAGATTTGCGGATGCAGTCCTTGACCGCCTTGACCGACATGCCCTTTGACGGCTATGCCATTGGCGGTCTGTCGGTAGGCGAGCCAAAAGATGAGATGATAAAAGTATTAAACTATCTGCCAAACCGTATGCCGTCTGATAAGCCACGTTATCTGATGGGCGTGGGAACACCGTCTGACATCGTGGAGGCGGTAAGACGGGGCGTGGATATGTTTGACTGTGTCATGCCAACCCGTAACGCTCGTAATGGACATCTGTTTACCAGCACAGGGGCGGTTAAGATAAAAAATGCCGTTCATCGCCACGACAAAAATCCGCTAGATAGCGAGTGCGACTGCTACACTTGCCAAAATTTTAGCCGTGCCTATTTGCACCATTTGCACAAATGCGGTGAAATGCTCTCAGCCCAGCTAAATACCATTCATAATTTGCGTTATTATCAAAATCTCATGAAAGGCATTCGTGAAAGCCTAGAAAATGACACTTTTGATGAATTTGTGGCGACATTTTATGCCAAGCAGGAGCTTGAAGTGCCTGAGCTTGGTTTGGTGTAAACTACCTATAAAATAGAGTTTTGCTTTATGTTCAAACTTATATAAGTAATTGATGTATCAAGGGTGAATTGCTATTTGCCCCACAACTCAAAAATAATCATCGAATGGTCAACAAGTTATCATTTTAAGTTGAGATTGGAATAAAATAGGACATGCTAATGATGGGTATTGGCTTAAAACCCAACTTAACAAAACCCCTGCAACAGCAAGGGTTTAATTTGGCAAATAACTGATTTAGGCATCATAATCTTCGGTCGGTGTTAGATTAATCCCTGCCTGTGCTGCCAGTCCATCAGGGCTAAACACCCCTTCATAGACAAAGGATGTCGGTCCTGTCATCATCACTGAGTAGCCTTCTTGATAACGCACGGCAAGGCTACCGCCATAGAGCTGAACTCGCACATCCACCCCTTCATCAATCCAACCTTCACGCACGCCCACAGCGACCGCCGCACACGCACCCGTGCCACACGCCTGCGTCTCACCCACACCACGTTCATAGACACGCAAGCGAACATGGCGTTGATTGACGATTTGGACAAAGCCGACATTAACACGCTCGGGAAATGCTTCATGACTCTCGATGAGCCTGCCTAGACGTGCCACATCGGCAGTCAGCACATCATCCACCAAGATGACCGCATGGGGATTGCCCATGTTGGCAAGGTAGAGCTGAACAGGCTCGCCATCGACATTTAGGCGGTAGGAATTGCCCACTTTGGTGATGGCTTGGGGAGCAAAAGGAATCTCGGCAGGCTCAAATTTGGGCTTACCCATGTCCACCTGCACCCATCCATAACGGTCGGTGGTCAGCGTGATAACCCCGCTTGCCGTCTCCACACGCAAACGCTGTTTAAAGGAGAGTTTACGAGCCTGTACAAAGGACGCAAAACATCTTGCCCCATTGCCACACTGTGCCACTTCCTGTCCATCAGCATTAAAAATACGATATTTAAAATCCACGTCAGGGCGAGACGGTGGCTCAACGATAAGTAGCTGGTCAAAGCCCACGCCCAAATGACGGTCAGCAAGCAGTCGCACCAACTCACTTGTTAGATTCATCCGCTGTGTCACTAGGTCAATCACCATAAAGTCATTGCCCAAACCATGCATTTTGGTAAATTCGATTAACATTGTCGTTTTCCTTTTGTTTTGGCTAAGTTATAAAGTCACACCGTCTATCTTAACATGATACGCCCAAATTGTTAATATTAAAACCAAAAATAAACGCCATAAAATCAGCCCAATAAGCAGATTTTTAATAAAACACTTGTTTTATTTTAGTCTTATGGCAATCAAGCCGCTTTTTGTAAAATTTCATCAGAGCATTTGCTTTTAAAAACAATCATTTACAAATTTGTGACACCATCAATAATCAGAAAAATCTCTTAATATTTTGTTATTGTACAGAAATAATACGTTTTTATACGGTAAACCACCATAAGTTTTGTTAATATCTGTCATGATTAAGAGATATAGTAAATAGACAATCCTAAGGATACATGATGAACGATAAAGACCTTGATAAGCCCGTCAGTTACCAGACCGCCAAAACACCCAAGGATTTTAACCACGATCAGTGATGAATAAAGTAGTCATTGGGCGACTTGGTATTTTTCCGCAAGTAAGCATACCTGTGTTTTTGACTTCTGCACTGCTGATTGTTATTTTTATGATTTTTGGCACTTTATTTAGCGAGATGGCAGGACAGCTCTTTAATAACGCCCAATCCTTTATCACCGAACGATTTGGCTTTTTATTTATCATTTTGATGAACGTTGCTTTGGTATTTTGTTTATACATTGCCATCAGTGGTTATGGTGACATTCGCCTAGGTCATCAGACTGAGACACCCGAGTATAGTTTTGGTTCGTGGATTGGCATGCTGTTTTCGGCAGGGATTGGGATTGGACTGCTGTATTGGGGCACAGCCGAGCCACTGCTGCATTTTGCCAAACCGCCCACCGCTGAACCCAGCACTGTTGAGAGTGCCAAAGAAGCCATGACCTACTCATTTTTACATTGGGGGCTACATGCTTGGGCGGTGTATGCCGTGGTTGCTTTGGGTTTGGCTTATTTTCATTAAATCTCTTTCCAAACTAAAAATAAACCCTTATAAGTATTGGGGTTGAGGTTTTTAAAAATCCACAAAAATCGGGGTTTGGAAAGAAGTCTATTATCGGCGTGGTCTGCCCCTATCCATTCGCTCGGTCTTGTTTCCACTCATCGGACAAAAAATTTATGGCAAATGGGGTCATATCGTTGATATCCTAGCAGTGTTCGGCACCATGTTTGGGGTAGTGACATCATTAGGCTTAGGAGTCATGCAGTTAGAGACAGGACTGGCTGACATCATGGGTATTACCCCAAGTTTGACATTAAAAATCGCCTTGATTGCAGGGATAACCGCCTGTGCCACGTTATCAGTCATGGCAGGTCTTAATAAAGGGGTAAAACTACTTAGCGATGTTACCATCATCGGCACGCTCATCATGCTAGGATTTATGATTATCGCAGGCCCTACACAGTTTATTTTTGACAGTTTTGTTGAGAATGTGGGTAACTACACATCATCACTGGTACAAGTTGGTCTATGGAACGAAGCCTACACCGACACCGATTGGCAAGCATCTTGGACGATTTTTTATTGGGCGTGGTGGGTGAGCTGGTCACCTTTTGTGGGGATTTTTATTGCCCGCATTAGTCGTGGACGTACCATCAGGGAATTTATTTTTGGGGTGTTGTTTGTCCCTATGCTACTGCTGTTTTTATGGTTTACCACGTTTGGCGGGGTTGCCATTCATATGGAACTGTCGGGAGATTATGGCTTGACAACGGCGGTATTAAATGACACAGGCAGTGCTATTTTTAAGTTCATTGAATACTATCCTTTTACCCAAGGTTTGATGGTTGTCATTCTTAGCATGATTGTCCTGTGGTTTGTTACCAGTGCTGACAGTGCCAGCTTGGTTGTGGACATGCTCACCGCAGGGGGCAACACCAACCCGCCCAAAGTGCAACGCCTATTTTGGGTGACTTCCGAAGGCGTTATCGCTTGTATCTTATTGGCGGCAGGTGGTCTGTCAGCTCTACAAGCGGCGGCGATTGTGGCAGGCTTTCCCTTTGCCATTGTTGTGCTTTTGATGATGTACTGCTTACTGCGTGGCTTAGGACGTGACAGACTAACCTTATATCGCAAAGGGCAATGGTATATCACCGAAGAATCTGCCGAACATAACAGTGCCAATCAGTTTGTCGATGAGCATCTACTGGCAGGTCCACCAACCTTAAATCCACCCCCACCCAGCCCATCGATGGACAAAAATAATTCATAATGCAAAAGCAATTGGCAACAAGCAAATCATACACCATTATGATTGATACTTAAAATAACCACACATTCCCCTAATTTTGGTGTAAAATTAGGGGAATTTTTGACACATAGACCTACAATGACTGATTTAAAAAACCCTGCCAATTTTAACTTTCCCCACGCTCATCTTAGCAATGATGACCAACACGCCCTGCTTGATTTGCCGACCCGATGGGTGCGAACAGATGACGAGCTATATGAACTCATTGACGAGATAGACAGCGTGGATGTGGTCGCTTTGGATACAGAGTTTATCAAGCGTGACACTTATTATCCGATATTGGCATTGGTGCAGGTCAATACTGGCAAAGGAATATACCTTGTGGACGCCCCACGGCTTGATTTGACCGAGTTTTGGCAGGCTCTGTGCGAAGTGCCGAGCATGGTATGGTATGCGTGTGGAGAAGATTTGGGAATATTTTATCTGCTTGCCAATAATCCGCCCTTGACCAATGTCTTTGATGTGCAAATCGGCGTGGCATATCTGACTGGTAAATTGCAAGTGGGTTACAGCCAAGCGGTCAGTGAGATTCTGGGTGTGGCACTAGATAAAGGCGAGAGTCAGTCCAACTGGCTTGCTAGACCGCTCACGCCCGAGCAAGAGCTGTACGCGGTCAATGACGTGCGTTATCTGCTTGCCCTACATCAGGCGGTCGTGCAGGCACTTAATGATAAGCAGGTGCTGGACTATGTCAATGAAGACAGCACACTCTACGCCAAAGAGCTGTACGACACTCAGCACCTAAGCGATGATAAGCTCTATCTTGACCATATCGCCCCGACCTACACCAGACAGCAACTGGCGGTACTGCGGGGCTTGACCATGTGGCGAGAGTCACTGGCTCGGGCGGTGAATGAGCCACGCAGTTTTATCATTGGTAAACAGCCGTTGCGTGAGATTATTGAGACCCTGCCGACCAACATGAAAGATTTGGCACACACCACCCTAAACCGCTCCGCCCTACGCCGTTATGGTGCCGAGATAATCCGTGTCATCAAAGAAGCCAAAGCCCTGCCCCAAGCGGACATGCCTGTCAAAATCCCCGTTTATACCAGCAAAGCCAAGCCTTTTCGCCATGCCCTAGACGAAGCCACCGACACCCAAGCTCGCCTGCTAAACATTCCAAGCAATCTGCTACTAAAAGGGCGTTGGATTAATGAGCTTATGTATCACGTCTATCAAGGTCTGCCCATCGATGACACACACGCCCTATCGGGGGGCTTGCAAGGCTATCGGCATGCGTGGGTCGTTGGCACGGTACTGCCCCTACTTTATGAGCATGAACAATCCATTCGTGACGGGTTTGATTGTGGTGCTAAGATGTAGCATGATTAAAGGGTAAATATAAACAGCAAAACTACAACCCCTTTTGCACCGCTTTGGCTTGCGTGAGTGTCACATCCACCACCGTCATAAACTCAGGCAGATTCATGCCACGACTGGTCATGCTGACATAACGGTCGCCCGCCACGAACTCGCCATGATAATAGACATCGCCCTTTTTATCGATAAGTTGCTCAAACCTTAGGGGTGTGCCGTTTAGGTCTTCACGGTATAGCTCTTTGATGAGTGTTAAGGGTTTGTCGGGATGAATGTGGGTTTCGGTGATTTCAAGGCGTGCTTTGGTGCTAGGGTGTTCAAATAGACGATACACCCCATCAAAACCCGTCTTGCCAAGCACTCCTTCATACGCTCGCCCTGTCAGCACAAAGCCTGACGGCAAAGCATCTTTGATTTTTACCATTTCAAAGGCAAGGGGCTGTTTTCGCCCGAAGCGATAAGACATTTTGGCGTGCGTGGCGGATTTGAACTCGTGAGTTAATACACCGCCCGATGTACTGCCTGTGTGTTCTAAATTCTTGATTTGGCGTGCGATGTCTTGTCTTTGGGCAACATCAAGCGTGGCATCAGCCAAAGCGACATAACTCACCGCTTGCGTTGTCTCTGTATGGGTTTGACCATCGGAGCTGTCCACACTTGCCGTGGCAGGGGCAACAACCATGCTTGCTACGCCTGCTGACGATTCGGCATTAACAGAATCTTTGGCGGACTTTTGATTTCGAGATAGATTGCCCGACAGACTGCTCGATAAAGCAATACCGCCCATCGTCAGACTAAGGGCAATGGCACCGATGAGTAGAGTTTTTTTATTGATAGGAAAACGGGTTAGGGTCATAAGCAAAAGCACATAATCACATCATCCGTCTATTTTATAAAAAATCTGACGGCTAATGATAGATGTTTTTTGTAAATGCCACGCCCCATCCGTACGCTGATGTTGCCATGCTTTGCTTGGTTTGTCTGTGTCATAGCTGACCACCATCGTCCCTGTCGGCACACAACAGCACGCCAACACTTCATCATCATCTAGGTGTGCTAGTGGGATTTGTTTGGTTTTGGGGGCGTCTGTCGCTCCCTTGACACGCATTTTACACGCCCCACAAAAGCCCTGCCGACACATATAACGCACGTCTTTATGCTCGGTGCGTAACATACCATCAAGCAAGCTCTCGCCTTCATGCAGATAAAACCGCATTTCGTCTGTAAAAATCCACGGCATGACTGATACTTTTGTGATTAGAGTTCAAAATCGTCCAAATCCACCCCATCCAAATCACTGTCAATCTGACCGACCAGATAAGTGGTGATTTCGGTTTCTTGGGGGGCAACTTGCACGTTGTCTGATGACAACCACGCATTTATCCAAGGAATGGGGTTGGATTTGGTCTCAAAAATGGCAGGCAGACCAATCGCCAGCATACGTGTATTGGTGATGTACTCAACATACTGGCACAGGATATCACGGTTAAGACCGATGATAGAGCCGTCTTTGAACAGATAGCTTGCCCAGTCTTTTTCTTGCTCGGCAGCGACACGGAAAATCTCAATCGCTTCGTCTTGGCACTCTTTGGCAATCTCCACCATCTCGGGGTCATCTTGACCGTGTCGCATGAGATTGATGATGTGCTGTGTGCCGTTTAGGTGCAGGGCTTCATCACGGGCAATCATCTTGATGATTTTGGCGTTACCTTCCATGACTTTATTTTCGGCAAAGGCGAACGAACAGGCAAACGACACATAAAAACGGATGGCTTCTAGGACATTGACCGCCACAATACATAGGTAGAGTTTCTTTTTGAGTTCACGCAAATCGCCCTTGCCTGTCAAGTTATACAGCTGACTGGCTTCGTACAAATCATCATAATAAATGGCGATGTCTTTGGCACGGGCAAGGATATGTTCATTATCCATGATGTCATCAAAAATCACGCTTGGGTCATTGACGATGTTACGAATGATGTGCGTATAACTACGGCTATGAATGGTCTCGCTAAAACTCCACGTCTCAATCCACGTCTCTAACTCTGGCAAGGACACGATGGGCAAAAGCACCGCATTAGGGCTACGTCCTTGAATGCTGTCAAGCAAGGTTTGGTATTTTAAATTAGACAAAAAAATGTGCTGAGCGGGGGCAGATAGCTCACTAAAATCAATCCTATCACGGCTGACATCTATCTCTTCGGGTCGCCAAAAAAACGACAACTGCTTTTCAATGAGCTGTTCAAACACAGGATGACGCTGTTGGTCATAGCGAGAGACGTTCACCGCTTGCCCAAAAAACATGGGTTCTTTTAGGGGGTCATTTTTGGTTTGGGGAAAGATAGAATACTGCATGACACTCTCTGATGATTGATTTTTATAAACAAAGGGAGGTTAGGTCTTGTTATCTAAATATGGTGTTATTTTAAAATAAAATCACTATATCATGTGTTTTATGGCGTGCCATTTTAGCATAATTTTTATATCTTGACAGGACTTTTTTGGCAAAATGGGGAAAATTTTGGGTAAGGAATTGATTTTGTGAGATTTTAAGTGGGGCGATGGTAGAGTTGATAAAAACTTGATGAATATAAATACCAAAGGCAGGCACGCCCCCAAACTTCCATCTTATTTTATATAAAATGTTATCAGTGGTAGATGTCCCCAAACCAACACTTGTTTAAAAAATATCCATAACCAAAACCCAAAAATTGTGTTACAATGGCGATACATATAAATCATTCATTTTAAATCAATTTGTGTTTACACGGGGAGATTCTTATGATTTATGCAGTATCGGTGGTGTGGTACGCACTGATTTTTGCCCTTGGTATGGCATTCATCAAAAAAATGCCTGACCGTGCCGAGCGGTGGGTGGGCATTTTGGTGTTTATCGGTTTTTGTGCACAGATTTTGATTAATTATGTTGGACTTGGGCATTTGGGGGCGTTTGAATCACTGGCTCATCTTGACCATGACCGCAGTGCTTTTAATTTGATGGTGCTGTGCCTTATCAGTATTTTTTGCTATTCAGCATTGTTTGTGATATTAATTAAGGCTTATGATTATTATCAAGAGTGATGATTTGTCTTGACATGAGATTGATAATTGTTTTAAAACAAAAGACTTAATGTTTGTAGGGCTTTATTGCAGGCATAAAATGGATTGGTAGGAGAATTTCCATGATTTATTTGCTGTCATTTATTGTTTATCTTATCGTCTTTGCCATTGGTGTTTATTTTATTGTCATTCATTCCAAAAAGGCAACTGCTATCACGCATGGGGTTTGTGCGGTGGGTTTTGTCATACAGCTACTCATAAACTACCTGTTTTGGGGTAACGTGTCGGCATTTGGTTTTTTGTCAAACATCATTAATAACGAGTGAACTTTAACCAACTTACTGATACTGTTCGTGACCAGCGTGGTATGTTATGGCTTGCTTTTTGTGGTGTTTGCCAAACTAAATGACTATTATCATGAATGATTGGCTATAAAAGTGTGGCAAGAAGAACCGTCATTTGGCGGTTTTTTTCATGTGTTTAAAAAAGCCAAGAATTTTGCTATAATGCTTTGTCCCGTATCATAAGAGAATAACATGTCGATTAAGTCAGACCGCTGGATTCGCCAAATGGCGACCGAACATGAGATGATTGCCCCGTTTGAGCCTAGTCAAGTCCGCCATAACAGCGATGGCGAGAAAATCGTGAGCTACGGCACATCAAGCTATGGCTATGATGTGCGTTGTGCCAATGAATTTAAGGTGTTTACCAACGTGCATTCGGCTATCGTTGACCCTAAGAACTTTGATGAGAAAAGTTTTATTGACATTGTCGGTGATGAATGTATCATCCCGCCCAACTCATTTGCTCTAGCCCGTACGGTGGAGTATTTTAAAATCCCCCGTGATGTGCTGACCATTTGTTTAGGTAAATCCACTTATGCTCGCTGTGGCATTATTGTCAATGTCACGCCCTTGGAGCCTGAGTGGGAAGGGCATGTTACCTTAGAATTTAGTAACACCACCAATCTACCTGCCCGTATCTATGCTGGCGAGGGCGTGGCTCAAATGCTGTTTTTCCAATCCGATGAAGTCTGTGAAACTTCCTATAAAGATAGGGGTGGTAAATATCAAGGGCAAACGGGTGTTACTTTGCCAAAAACTTAACTTGTCATTTGTCATTTGCCATTTACCATTTATTATTTATTATTTTAAAAAGAGAATACCATGTCTGATTTACGTATTGAAAAACGTCATAACTTTGACCTTGTCACTGCTCGCACCAAAGCCAAAGCATGGCTAGAAGAGGCAAAGCAAGAGTTTGATTTTGAGGCGACCTACCAAGAAGGAGCGGATAGTGACACCGTAAGTATCAAAAAAGCAGGTGTGGACGGACGTGCGTTTTTGGACAGCGATAAAGTCATCTTTGAGGCGGATTTGAATTTTTTGGCAAAGCCGTTTAAGGGTATGATTAGTAGTGGTATCCAAGAGGGTTTGGATAAGTTTTTTGCTTAATCCATGCCTGCCATGACCATGTCTTATTCATTTATCATCAGTACGCTAAGTCTTAGCGTGCTTTGTGCATTACCTGCATTTGCCAATACACAGCCTGCTACTCCTGCCAACTTACAGGCATCAACCAGTCTGCCATCTGCCATCTGCCATCAGTGATAAGCTTGCCAAAAGCGGATTATCAAGCGATGACATCAGTATTTGGGTGATGGCAAGTGATGGTTCGGCACCGCTCATCAGTCATCTGGCGGATACACCACGCACCCCAGCGTCCACGCAAAAGCTTATCACCACTGCCATTGTTTTGGATGTGATGGGGGCGGATTATCGTTGGCAGACACGGCTATACACCGATGGCGTGGTGGTTGGCGATACTTTATATGGGAATCTTATCATCAAGGGCAGTGGCGACCCATCACTGACTCATGACCGCCTTAGTGCCATGTTTTCACAGCTGACGGCTCGGGGCGTGCGTCACATTAAGGGCGACATCATTGTCGATAATACTGGCTTTGTCAATGTCGCCCAAGATGTCAATGCTTTTGACGGGCAGGGACTGCGAGCCTACAATGCCCAGCCCAATGCCTTTTTGATAAATTTTGGCACGCTTGAAGTGAGTATGATACCATCGGGTACATGGGTGTTTGGGTCGGGGCAGACAACTGGGCAGGATGTCACGATTGGTGAACCTGTGCCGTATTTTCGTCCGACAGATGGGACGGTTGCGGTGCAGGTATTGCCAAAGTTGGCGGATTTTCACGCACCGACCATGATACAGGGCGATATCCAGTCATGTCGCACCAAGCCAAAATTTGGCTTATCTGCCGATACTTTGACCATCACAGGACAAGTGGGTGTGAGCTGTGGGCAGGCGAGTGAGTGGCTAACCTTTGCTGACAGCGAAGCGTTTATTACCAGAGCGGTCAAAGGTACATGGCAAGCCCTTGATAAGGACTTTGTTGGGCAGGTTAGGTTGCGACAGCCTTATGATGGGGCAGGGCGAACGTTATCGCCTTTGCTGTCCTTTGCGTCCAAGCCTTTGTCTGAGCAGGTATATCAGATTAACCAATACTCTAATAACGTCATGACCGAGCAAGTGGCTCTGTCTTTGCCTCTGATGATGGGTCAAAAAACGAGCGATTACCCCAAAAGTTTTGCCCTGATAAATACATGGTGGCAACAACATCTTACCACGCCTGCCCCCATCATGAGCCGAGCGTCAGGACTGTGCCGAGATTGTGTGGTTACTCCTAGGGCGTTGGGTGAGCTGTTAGCATTTAGTCAGACTAAGCCGACATTTGAGACATTTAAAGCGTCTTTGCCGATTGTGGGGCAGACAGGCACGATGGCAACCTTTGCCAGACGCCGTCCCCATAGTCCCGCCATCGGACGTGCCTTTATCAAGACTGGCAGACTAAATAATGTGGCAAGCATTGCAGGCTATGTCATGGGACAGTCAGGTAAGATGTACGTGGTGGTTGCCATCATCAATGCCGATGGGGCGGGCAATAACACGCACGCCCATGATGTGTTAGATGAAGTGATAGAATGGACGGCGGGACAGCCTTAATATAAATCATAAAAAATAAAGCAGTCTCAAAACTGCTTTATTTTTTATACATTCAACAAACCATTAACAGCGACGATTGATACTATCGGCAAAGACATAAGAGAACTCTTTGTTTTTACCTTCAAAACGCCAGTGCCATGACTCTTCAGAAACGCCACTGTATCTAGAATAGTCGGGGGTGAAAGTTTGGTAAAAACCGTACTCATGGGCATGCTGCTGTAGCCAACGATACCCTGCTGTTTTGGCAAAGTTATGGTCAATCGGGGAGAAGTCCACCGCAAGCCCTGTATGATGTTCAGAGTAGCCAGGGTGTGAGGATGTATGATAGATTTGCTTGGCACTTTGCCCTTGTTTTTTCTTATTGGCAACGATTTGGGCTTGACGGCTTGACGTGCGTAAGATAGAGCCAGGGGTTAGCGTGACCCCGTCAGCACGAGCCGCTTTAATCATCTCTTGTAAGACAGGCTTGGCGGCACGATGAATCTTGAATTTTGGGTCACTGCCATAGCCACTAGGCACAAGGTCGCTAGGGTCGGCATCGGCATATCTAAAATGCTTGATACCCACTTTTAGAGCTTCGGGGGCACATACCGAACCTGTGGCATTAGCATCATATTGGGGTGTTGGCGTGTTAAAATTGCCTTGCTGAGCTTGATAGGCGGGGCCTTGGTTCATCGCTTGCTGTGGCTGGTGTTGATGATGGGTCTGTTGGTTTTGGTTGTACCCTGTATAAGACCGCCCACTTTGGTCGGCAATGGCGGTAGGGTTAGTGGGTTGGCTGATGACGTGAACGGTGTTTTTGCTTGGGCTTGCGATATACCCCGAGCCTGATTGGTTGTTTGTAAAAGTTGCAATCGCACCAACCGTGCCAACCCCCAAAAGCCCTGCACCAATCAATAAATCTCTTGTGCGTTTTTTCATAAAATTACCTAAATCATTCATTATTAGATTACCATTACTAAGTGGATTGTTGTGGGTTTTTAAAATACCCAAATAAAAATAAAAATGGTTGAATCAGATTGCAAAACGAGCAATGCAAAAAATGCATCGCTCGCCTTTTAAATATCATGGATTAACTGCAAATATAATCTGAGCGAGCCCAGCCGACACTGCGACCGAATTTAACTTTGTACCACACCCAGCCATTAGAGTTGCGTTCGCCAATGATACTAACATCACTTCCGTTAGGCATGCGAGCTAGAACTTTATAATTCTGACCAGGGCCTGAACGGAGAAGTACATTACCATTGGTTTGGTGAGTGCAGGCATATCCGTATGAGCCACCGCCGTTATAGGCAGGACCTACTTTGGCAGAAATGTTGGTAGAAAAACCGATGGCACTGGTCGCAATCAAAGCGATAAATAATGATTTTAACTTCATCATCAATACTCCATAAGCAGATAAATATTGGGCGATACAGGTATTTTTAAAATACATTTGTATTCTATGAAATATTACCATGATTTTCTGTTTAAAACAACAAATTATTGTAACAAATAAGAAACAATTTATCGCCAAAAAACAACCGTTTATTCAACTGCTTATGATGGCTGATTAAAGCTGATTAAAGTTATTGGTCAACTTTTTTGCAGACATTTTCCAAGGCTTTTTCTATTAACTGCTCGCTGACGCCTTGTTCTTTGAGTTCGTTAATAAAGGCAACATCATCACTAAGAGAGTATTCGGAATTATCACGGTCAAGCCCTTGACGGATATAAAAGCGAATGAGTGGTTGAATGCACTCAAAGCCATGCTCGCCCTTGACTTTTTCCAAATGTTCCACAATCTCGCCCGTCAAACGCAGATGAATGGGGCGTAAGGTGTGGTTGTGATTAAGATACATAAAACACCGTCTTTTTAAAATGATTAAAATGGGGGCTTATGTTACCAATATTTGGGTGAAATTTCAATGAATATTCCTGATTGGCATTCATTTAAAGTTATTTAAAATCTTTTAAAAGTTGGCGATTGCCGACATTTGATTTGACCGATGATTTTGGTAAAATGGCAAAAGTTTTGATAAAAATGATAAAAACAAGCCAAAACTGATAAAATCACGGCACGATTATCAAGTTTAGCCAAAAATTAGCCACATAGAAGTAACATTACCCCCAAATTTTTGCAAAACTAGGCTAGATTGCAACATAAAAACGTGGCACAATGACCCCACTTTCCAAGAGTGCCTTAAATTACATTGATGGCTTTTTAAGAGCTTTTAATGGCTGTTTCATGATTTTACAGGATAATCAAATTTAATCAGCTTTTCATCGGTTTTTAAAAGCCATATAAAGTGGCACAAGGCATTCAAACCAATCATTTTATTATTTGGAGTTATCATGAATACAAAAATCGCCCTAAGCACATTGGCATTGACTTTGCTTCCCATGACGGCTTTGACCGCTCATGCCAATGACACGGCAGTGACCAATTTAAATAACCTGCTTAAAAACACCAAATCAATGACCGCCAATTTTTCACAAACAACCAAAGCAGGTGGTAAAAGCCAAAGTTTTAGCGGTAGCATGGCGGTAGAGCGTGGCAACAAATTCCGCTGGGACACCAAATCGCCATCAGAACAGCTCATCGTGGCAAATGGTAGTAGCATGTGGGTGTATGATAAGGACTTACAACAAGCGACCAAGCAGTCGGTAAACAACCAAGTCGGGGACGCACCTGCCTTACTATTATCAGGCGACCCTAATCAAATCACACACAATTTTACCGTCAGTCAGCCAAGCAAAGGCAAAAACTACTATGTTCTAAAACCTAAATCAAGCTCAGCCAATTTTAGAGATTTGTCAATCAGCTTTAATGGTGGCAAGCCTGTGATGATGGTGCTAAATGACAGTATCGGACAGACCACGTCGATTCGTTTTAGCAACATTAATATCAACAAAAACATTCCTGCCAGCCAATTTAGCTTTACCCCGCCTAAAGGTGTGGATGTGATTAATCAGTAAGGGCAAAAACGCCAAAACCGCCATTTTAGACAGGATGGCGGTTTTTGATTGTATAATATTTAATCAACTCACATCCATACACCAGTACTTTGTGGTGAGATATTCGTCCAAGCCATATTTTGAGCCTTCACGCCCAAATCCTGACTGCTTAACCCCGCCAAATGGAGCCACTTCGGTAGAGAGTAGCCCTGTATTTTGGGCGACCATGCCGTATTCTAAGGCTTCGCTCACTCGCCATGCTCGGGCGTGGCTTTGGGTGTAAAAATAGGACGCCAAACCATAGGGGGTATTATTCGCCTGTCTGATGACTTCGGTTTCATCGTCAAACACAAAAATCGGAGCAATCGGAGCAAAAATCTCTTCGTGGGCGATGTCCATGTCGTCCGTGATGTCCGTGATGACCGCCGGTAAAAAACAGCGTGTGTGCGTGGGGTGAGACTTGCCCCCTGTGATGAGTGTCGCCCCTTTATCTAGGGCATCTTGGAGCAGTTTTTGGGTTTTTTGTACGGCGGTGTCATTGATAAGACAGCCGATGTCTGTGTCATCTGACAGTCCATTGCCAACGTGTAAGTCATTGACTTCTTTGGTAAATTTGGCAATGAACTCATCTTTTATCGTTTGATGAACATAAATGCGGTTGGCACACACGCACGTCTGACCTGCGTTACGATATTTGGACGCTATCGCCCCTTTGACTGCCTTATCAATGTCGGCATCGTCAAACACGATAAAAGGAGCGTTACCGCCAAGCTCCAAGGAGAGCTTTTTGACCGTACTGGCACATTGTTCCATGAGTAGTTTACCGACCCGAGTAGAGCCTGTAAAGGACAGCTTTTTAATGCGTTCATCGGACGTGAGTACACCCCCGATAACGTCCGCTTGACCTGTTACGATTTGCAAAACGCCCTTAGGAATGCCTGCTTGAATGGCAAGCTCGCCTAGGGCAAGAGCGGAAAATGGCGTTTGGCTATCGGGCTTGACAATCATCACGCACCCTGACGCTAGGGCGGGGGCGACTTTACGGGTAATCATTGCTGACGGGAAGTTCCACGGCGTGATACTGGCACACACGCCCACGGGCTGTTTTAGCACCACATAGCGTAGATTGGCGTTCGGGCTGGGTATCACATCCCCATACGCCCGTTTGGCTTCATCGGCAAAAAAGCGGATAAAGCTGTTGGCATAGCCAATCTCCCCACGAGATTCTTTTAAGGGCTTTCCTTGCTCTGTGGTCATGATGATAGCTAGGTCTTCACGATTTTTATCAATCAAATCCGCCCAGCGGTGCAAAATGACCGCTCGTTCATTGGCGGTTAGGCTCGCCCATGCTTTTTGGGCTTCATTGGCAAAACCGATGGCTTCTACGACTTCATCGGCGGACAAATCGGGAATGGTGCCGATTTTTTCATCATTAAAGGGGTTGAACACGTCGATGGTGTTGGCGGATTTGGCGGATTGCCATGTGTTATTGACGAGTGCGTGTTCGTGGAATAGCTTGGGGTTGGATAATTTCATAAAAACTCCTGTTGGCGGTCATGCTATGCATGGTAGTTATACAATCATATTTATAAGTCTAATTTCTCAAACACCGCCCGATAAAACCATGCCTTTTTATCAAGGGCAAGCGGATACGCCCGTGATGATGACGGCAGACGGTGCAGAGTAACAATTTTATTGTCAAATGTTAAATTTACCGATTGCCCAACTTTTGGCATGTTAATATCAAAATCGGACAATAAAATCTGTGTCGCCTTTTCGCCTGTAGTGATGATATGATTGCACTCGGGCAAGGTGGCTAATAAGCCTTGAATGTCGGATTTTTGGATAATGGTTAAAAATTTATCGGACGCATTGTTATTTTCACGAATGACTGTTTTGGCGGTGTCATAAATGGCAATGCCTTGTTTGTTTAAAAAATCTTTTAAAAGTGTCTCTTTAAACTTTTTACCGTCAATAAAATAATCTTTATCATCAAAAAATACCAAGCCCATAATCCGCCACATGTCATTATTTAAATTGGGATAATAAAAATTCATCGCCCAGCGATTAGGCGGTGGTGGAAAACTGCCAAGCATCAACACTTTGGCATGGAGTGGGACGAATGGCGGTAAGAGGTGGGATTCTTGCATAATATTCTACAATAAAACAAAACCTTCCGCCCGACTTGCTTTTTTATCAAAGGTATAAACGGGTAAATTATCCAAACTGCGACTTTTGCACGCTATCAATAAATCAGATAAATCAAAAGTATTATTTTGGGCGTATAGTAGGGTTTGTTTTAGATGATTGGCTTGTTCAAACGTTAAAAAAAAGGGAAATTTAATAAAGTTAATAGCGAATGGATAATTTCATGTCTAGGAATTTTATAACTAAATGCTAATACCCAATTTACTTCCAAAACCACCAATAAAGAGATAAAACCCTGTTCATTATCCGTATGAAATTTTTGAAATAATGCCACCACTTTTTGATATTGCACGGTATCGTCTTTGGTTAAATAACGCACCAAAATATTGGTATCAAGACTAATCATAACTCCGCCTTATCCATTTGTGAAAAATGGTGGTTTATGCCGTCATTCATTTCATCAATGGTTAGTGACTGCTTGACATAAAGGGCAAGCAGTCCGCCTGTATTTTCAATCATGGCAAGCACGTCATCTTTTTTGGCGGTTTTTTGATTATTTTTAAAACTCACCAAGCGATGAGAGTGCGTCAAGTCATCAATCAACCACTTAGGAAACACCACACTACCGTCTGCATTGAGTGGCAACATGATAGACAAACTGCTGTCGGTGGGGCTATTGATGATGATTTGGGTCATATATATTCCTTAGAGATTATTAGGATGTGTCTTTTGTTTTTTATTGCAAATGCCAAAGGCAAATACAACTTATGGCAATAAAACAAACCCTTCCGCCCGACTTGCTTTTTTATCAAAGGTATAAACGGGTAAATTATCCAAACTGCGACTTTTGCACGCTATCAATAAATCAGATAAATCAAAAGTATTATTTTGGGCGTATAGTAGGGTTTGTTTGACTTCTTTATTGTGTTCTATGTCAAAAATTGGCATATGGCAAAGATTTATCATTTCATGGATAATATCTTGACGGGCGATTTTATAGCGAAATGACAACACCCAATTTAATTCAATCAACACCAACAAAGAAATAAAGGCTTGTTTTTGATTGTTTTCTAAATCTTGCAAAAAGTGCAATACTTTTTGAAATTGAATTTCATCATCTCTTACCAAAAACCGCACCAAAATATTCGTATCCAATGAAATCATGAATTACCCCAAGTGCTAAATTGCTCGGCGATACTGTCATTCATCTCATCAATGGTGGATTTGATGTGGGTTTTGTGTTGTAGTCGCCCTGCCATGTCTTGAACTGATAAAGATTGTTTTTGCGGTGTGGGTCGTTTGGGGGTGATGACAAATTCTATTGGCAGATTTACCTGCAAATTCATGTCATCAATCAACCACTTAGGAAACACCACGCTACCGTCCGCATTGAGTGGTAACATGATAGACAAACTGCTGTCGGTGGGGCTATTGATGATGATTTGGGTCATGGTATGCTCCTTAGGTTGTCCGTTAAGTGTACCACAAAAAGGTGTATTTTGCCCCATTTCAACTTTATATAATTGGTTGATTTATTAAGGGTAAATTGCAATTTGCCCCTACAAATCAAAAAATAATTATTAAAAATCAATGAGTTATCATTTTAAGTTAAGTATAAAGTATATCTTACAGTTTATTAAACTCATCTTTTAACGCCAGCATGGTATCACGCACTCTCATCGCTTCTTCAAATTTTAGCTCGCCTGAGAGTTTTTTCATTTGTTTTTCTAGGCGGTTAATCTCTTTTATCATGAGTTCAGGACGGCGTAAGATTTCTACATCAATGTCATTTAGGGCAAAAGGCACATCAATTGTTGGGGCATCCACGCTCTCAATCTCGCCCGTGTCAATCTTATCGGTAATGGTACGGCTTGCCGATTTTGGTATAATGCCATGCTCATCATTAAAGGCGATTTGCTTGGCTCGTCTGCGTTCGGTCTCATCTATCGCTTTTTGCATACTGGGGGTAATGCTGTCGGCGTATAGGATAGCCTTGCCATTGACATGGCGTGCCGCTCGCCCAATGGTCTGAATGAGCGACCGCTCCGAGCGTAAAAAGCCTTCTTTGTCCGCATCAAAAATCGCCACAAGCGACACCTCGGGCATATCCAAGCCTTCACGAAGCAGGTTAATGCCTACCAACACATCATGCACCCCTGTTCGCAGTTCGTGAATGATTTTCATGCGTTCTACCGTATCAATGTCGCTGTGCAAATATGCCACACGCACGCCATATTCTTTTAAATAACTGGTCAAATCCTCCGCCATGCGTTTGGTCAGTGTGGTAATCAGCACTCGCTCGTTGAGTGGCTTACGCAAGTTTATCTCGCCCAGCACATCGTCCACTTGGGTGAGTACAGGGCGTATTTCTAGTATGGGGTCAATGAGTCCTGTGGGACGGACGACTTGCTCGACCACTTGCTCGCTATGCTCCAACTCATAGGGAGCAGGGGTTGCCGATACAAAGATACGAGTTGGCACGACCGCCTCCCACTCTTCGAACATCATGGGGCGATTATCCATGGCGGACGGCAAGCGAAAGCCATAATTAACCAAGTTTTCTTTGCGACTTCTATCGCCCTTATACATCGCTCCGATTTGGGGAACGGTAACGTGGCTTTCGTCCAAAAACACCAACGCATCAGACGGCAAATAGTCAAATAGCGTGGGCGGTGCCTCACCTGCCTGCCGTCCTGACAGATGACGAGAGTAGTTCTCAATGCCGTTACAGTAGCCTAACTGCTGTATCATCTCTAAGTCGTATTGGGTACGTTCTTTGATGCGCTGGGCTTCTAGTAGCTTATCATGCGAGCGAAAATAGTCTAACCGCTCGGCAAGCTCTTCTTTAATCGTCCCCATTGCCACTTCTAATTTTTCTCGGGGGGTAACGTAGTGTGATTTGGGGTAGATGGTAATGCGTGGCACGGATTTGATGTTTTTGCCCGTCAAAGGGTCAAACCATGTGATTTTTTCAACTTCATCATCAAACATACTAATCCGCACCGCCAACTGCTCACTCTCGGCAGGGTAGATGTCTAATGTCTCGCCATATAAGCGATAGGTACCACGCCCAAAATCCAGCTCGTTGCGCTCATACTGTAACTCAACCAAGCGTTTGATGAGTTCGGTTCTATCTACAACATCGCCTACCACCACATGCAAGAGCATTTTTAGATAACTTTCAGGGTCGCCCAAGCCATAGATGGCAGAGACGCTTGCCACGATGATGGTATCACGACGTTCTAGCAAGGCACGTGTGGCGGACAGTCGCATTTGGTCAATGTGGTCATTGATGGCAGAGTCCTTTTCAATAAAGGTATCGCTTGCCACGACATAGGCCTCAGGCTGATAATAATCATAATAACTGACAAAGTACTCTACCGCATTATGGGGGAAAAATTCCTTGAACTCGCCATAAAGCTGTGCCGCCAGCGTCTTGTTATGAGCCATGATAATCGCAGGTCGCCCCAAGCTCTCAATGACCTTTGCCATGGTATAAGTCTTACCCGAGCCTGTAACGCCAAGCAAAAGTTGGTCTTTTTTGCCTGCCTTGACCCCGTCCACTAGGGACTGTATGGCGGTCGGTTGGTCGCCACTGGGAGCAAAGGGCGTAACCATTTTAAAGACTTTATCGTCATCGCCTAGCTGTTTGGTAAGCTGACTTTCGGTGATTTTGGCACGAGTGGTTTTGGGCTGTTGCATGGTTTTGTTGTTATTAAAAGAAATCCTTATCATAATGGGGTCATGATAAGGATTTGCAAGCGATGGCAGGAAAGAGCGGTGCAATTGATTATTTGTTTAAAATCTTTTTAACATCATCCTGCATTTTTTTAAGATGTTTGTTTTCGTAGGCTTCTACGGTTTTTTTGTTGCTCTCGCCTGCACTTTTCATGTAGGACTCAAAGACGGCATCTTGTTTTTTTAAGGCACTTTGCCCGTCTTTACTGCCATAAAAAGCAATCATGGCATCCACTTCGGCTTGGCTAAATGACTTGGCGGCGTTTAGGTAGGATTTTTTAAGCCCGTCTTTGGTCGCTTTGGTGTCTAGGCTGTTAATGAGTCCTTCGGCATAGTCGTCAAAGGCTTTTAGGGCTTTTTTGCGTTGGTCATCGGTGAGTGTGTTGTCCTGTGCCATGCCTTGAGCGATTGCCATGCGTTCCATTTCAAGTGGGGCAACGACCGCTTGGTAAAACGTGGATTCGTAAGGCATGATTTTGGCAAGTTCTTCTAGTGATTGATTGCTCGGTGCAGCAAAGACACTGGCACAAAATAGGGTGCTAAGCAGTAGTAGGGATTTGATTTTCATAACAGCTCCAAAGGTTAAAAGTTAAAAGTGCTATAATCTAACAGATTTTTATCAAGATGAAAAGTTTTAAATTGTTATCATTTGCAACGATGGCTTAACTGTGTGATGAGCGATTAAATAAAAAGTCGGTACATCACGCACCGACTTTTATGTTACCAGACCAAGCCACGCACTGAGTTTTGGGTGATAAAACCGTCAGGAATGCGTCCGTTATCCGCCTGCCAACGAGCAAAGGCACGAGACGTGTTTGCCCCTGCCACACCGTCTGCTTTGCCGGCAGAGTAGCCTTTGGCGTTTAAGGTTTCTTGCAAGCGAATGACTTCTGAGCGAGACAGTGGCTGTTCGTGGCGTGGCCAGTTGCCACGAATGCCAGCACCGCCAGCGATACGTTTGGCAAGGGTTGCCACGGCTAGGGCGTAGCTAGATGAGTTGTTATAAACTTTGATAACGTCAAAGTTGGGTGTCAGTAGCAGGGCAGGACCATTCACGCCGGCAGGTAACCACAGCTCGGCTTGGGCATGACCGCCAAAGTACTCGCCATTGGCAGAGACCACGCCCAAGGATTTCCACGATTCTAGGGACTGTTTTTGCCCTAAGAGTTGGTAGTTAAAGCCAGTTGGCAGGCGAACTTCATAAAAAGCGTCCACACCTGACACCCAACCGCTTGCCCCTAGATAATGGGCGGTGGAGGTGAGAGCGTCCGAGATTGTCCACGGGTTTTTTTGTCCATCGCCGTTACCGTCCACGCCGTATTTTATCCAAGTAGAGGGGATAAATTGGGTATGACCCATGCCCCCTGCCCATGACCCACGCAGTTGTGAACGGCTGACATCGCCACGCTCTATCATCTGTAACATGGCAAGCAGTTCACCTTCGGCAAAATTGCGACGGCGACCATCAAAGGCAAGGCTAGATAAGGCATCGACTAAGTCGGTTGAGCCGGTGCCTGCCCCATATGAGGACTCAATACCCCAAATGGCGACCATTATCTCTTTGGGGACACCATATTGGTTTTCGGCTCGTGAGAGTAGGGAAGGGTATTCACGTAATTTGGCTCTACCGTTAGAGACACGCCCTGAGGTAACGGCAGATTCCACGTACGACCACGGCATTTTGGAGAATTCGGCTTGGCGACCGTCTAGGCTGATGACCTGTGAGTTGAGACTGGCACTGCCCATCAGTGCATGCACCGCATGAGAGACATGACCGCCAGCGATGGTGCGAGTGATAAAGTCGCTTTTCCAATCGCCAAAACTGCCATAGTAACGATTTTCTACCGATGGGGCAGGCGTGGGCGTGGGGGCGGTTATTGGGGCGGTTGGTGTTTGGGGCTGAACAATGACCACACGAGACGGGGCAGGCGTGGGCGTTGGTGTCTTAACCACGATGGGTCGCTGTGGTGCTTGGGGAGCCGAAGCACAGGACAGTAGCGTGATGGTGGCAACAGCCACAGCGGACAGGCGAAAAGTAGGGTGGTCTAGCAGAGTTGTTACAGAATAAGTCATGAGTATTTAGCGGTAAAAATTTGTTGCCATTGTACACAGTTATGAGAGTTTTGGCAATGATATTTACATATTTGGCGAAGTAAAGATAGATAAACAAAAAGACGGAGTAAAACATCTACACCCGTCTTTTATTTGCCCTGCTAAATCTTGTTAAAGGAGTTTGTTGGTGTCATCAACACTGGCTAAATCCCACGCCCACATGACCGACTACTGCCACAGGAATGCGGTTATCGGCATGGATAGCCAGTCCACCACGAGCGGTTTCTTTGTATTTGTCCATCATGTCAAGTCCGGTCTCTTTCATGGTCAAAATGGCTTTGTCCAGTGAGACATGGTGCGAGCCATCGCCACGCAGGGCAAGGCGAGCGGCGTTAATCGCCTTGACCGATGCCATCGCATTGCGTTCAATACAAGGCACTTGCACCAGTCCTGCAATGGGATCGCAGGTCAGCCCTAAGTTATGTTCTAGCCCAATCTCGGCGGCGTTGAGACATTGGGCGACCGTACCGCCCATGACGTGAGCCAGTCCTGCTGCTGCCATCGCGCAGGCAGAGCCAACTTCGCCCTGACAGCCAACTTCCGCCCCTGAAATGGACGCATTTTGTTTGATTAACGCCCCAATCGCCCCTGCCACGAGCAAAAATTCACGCACGCCCTGATAACTAAATGACGGAATAAAGCCTTGATAATAATGTAGCACCGCAGGGATAATACCCGCCGCCCCATTGGTGGGAGCGGTAACGACCCGTCCGCCTGAGGCGTTTTGTTCATTGACCGCCAGAGCGTATAGGTTCACCCAATCCATCGCAAGCAGTCCGCCATCGGCTTTGCCATATTCTTTGCTAAGCTGGTCATATAAGGCTTTGGCACGGCGTTTGACGTTCAGACCGCCGGGCAGGATACCATCTTTTTGGTAGCCGGCATTGACACACGCCTGCATGGTTGCCCAGATGTCGTTAAGATAATCTTTAACTTCTTCTTCATCTCGGACAGCAGTTTCGTTGTGGAGCATAAGCTCGCTAATGCTAAACCCATGCGTGTGGCATAACCGTTCAATGTCCGCTCCCAGCTCAAAGGGATAAGGGTAGGGCGATTTTTTGGGGGTATCTAGTTGCTCTTGTGCGGTTTGGGCTTTAAATTCATCATTATCCACGACAAATCCACCCCCAATAGAAAAGTAGGTTTCGCTGATACGAGTGCCATCGGCTAAGGTGGCGATGAGTGTCATGCCGTTAGGGTGTTGGGGTAGGGTAACATCGCTATACCATAAGATGTCAGTGGTTTCATCAAAATCAATGATATGACGACCGCCCAAGTTCATCTTTTGGTGCGTGCGAATGTCTGATAAATACTCGTCCGTGCGTTCGGTGTCTAGCGTGCGTGGGGCGTGTCCGAGTAGTCCAAGCAAGGTAGCGGTATCGGTGGCGTGTCCCTTGCCCGTGGCGGACAGCGAGCCATATAGCTCTATGGTAATGCCTGTAATCGGACTAAAATCGCCATGCAGTCGCTCATCTAACAGTGCCAAAAACCGCCCACTGGCGACCATTGGACCGACCGTGTGCGAGCTTGAAGGGCCAACACCGATTTTAAACATGTCAAAAATACTAATCATAAAAAGTCCTTTATAAAGTTATTTTACCGTGTGACAAAATCAATTGTTAAATTAAGATAGTCTGACGGGCAGAGTGTGCAAACAATCCTATTTTAAAAAAATGCACAGATAGTCATATCAGATAAGTTGCTATTTTATCATGATTGATGGGGATTTGATATAAAAGTATCTGCCCAAATGTGGGCTTGGTTGAATTTAGAATAATGGCGTATTTTAAAATCAAAAACCCTAACAAGCTACATTGACCCCTTGCGAATTGATACATAGTTTGTCGCCATTATTTAGATTGCCAATCCATGCCTTGCCGTTTTTAAACATCAGCGGTTCGGGCAGTTCGGGATTTTTAGTGCTGTCCAAAATAAACCCGTCTTTATGAAAGCGAAAATCGATGACCAGTTGCCCGCTTTTATCAATAAAGCCCCAATTATCGCCCATGCGTACCCCTGCCAGATTCTCACTATAAGCTCGGACATCATCAAAGGCGTAGATAATCATCGGTACGCCCTTATCATCGACAAAGCCCCATTTGCCGTCTTGTTGTCTTGGCGTGAGTGTTAGGTGTGTGCTGGGGTTTGGCAGACTGCCTTGGGCAGGTGTCGGCTCTGGGATGGGCGATGGGTCGGGGGCTTGCCGTGTGCGATTACCGTTTTTGTCGATGGTGTAGGTGCTACCACCAGCGGTGACGGTGGCAAGACCTTGAGAGAAGTCGCTGATGTGGCTGATGGCTCGCTCGGGACGGACGATGATCTTGCCCCGAGTGTCTAGCACGCCAAAGCCACGGTTTTGTTTGACGATGATACGTTCGTCCCGCACGCCCCTTGCCCATTGGTTGTCATTCATGCGGTCGTAGTTAAAGGCGATGACGGTTTTGCCTTTGTCATTGATGTAGCCGACTTTACCGTTTTTTAGGGTGGGGAGTAGCCCACTTCTAAACTCCGAGCCCAGCACCGCGTCATAAGCGAATAAATCGGCTGTTTTGTTGCCTTTTTTGTCCAAAAGTGCCACGGGCGAGCCGTTGTCTTTGACCGCCAAAAACACGCCTGAACGTGCAGTACAGCTGACGTTTTTATAATGGCTTTTGGGTAGGGTACAGGCGTGAGTTAGGGGTGTGAGCGAGCCGAGCAGTAGGGCGGTGACTAGGTATTTTTTCATAAAAACAATGCGTGAGAATTTGGGTTATTTTATCATAAGTGGCAAGATTATCATGCTAAAAAACTTTTTCCAAAAAGTTAAATAAACCATAAAAATTATAAATTATTGTTATTTTTAAATTGTGTTATAATCTTTTAAAATTCAACTACCCAGACCATTTTACATTTGGAGAATAACAATGGCAGGCAAAACCCTTTACGACAAACTTTGGGACGACCATTTGGTCAAACAGCGTGATGACGGTTCATCGCTTATCTACATTGACCGCCAACTGTTGCATGAAGTAACTTCCCCTCAAGCCTTTGAAGGCTTAGAGCTTAATAACCGTAAGCCGTGGCGACTGTCGGCAAACATCGCAACGCCTGACCACAACGTTCCAACTTCTAAAAATGAACGTGAGCAAGGCATTGCAGGGATTGCTGACGATACCTCTCGCATTCAGGTTAAAACACTTGATGACAACTGCAAATCCTTTAATGTCGTGCAATTTGGTATCAATGACGTCCGTCAAGGCATTGTTCACGTGGTCGGGCCCGAGCAGGGCTTGACCCTACCGGGCATGACGGTGGTGTGTGGGGATAGCCATACCGCCACGCATGGGGCGTTGGGGTGCTTGGCTCATGGTATTGGTACAAGTGAAGTGGAACACGTCCTTGCCACGCAGTGCCTTGTGCAAAAGAAAATGAAAAATATGCTGGTGCGTGTGGACGGCAAACTTGGCAAAGGCGTTACGCCAAAAGATGTCGTGCTGGCCATCATCGGCAAAATCGGCACGGCAGGCGGAACAGGACACGCCATTGAATTTGGCGGACAGGTGTTTCGTGATATGTCCATTGAAGGGCGTATGACCGTGTGTAACATGGCGATTGAAGGCGGTGCTAGGGTCGGACTTGTGGCGGTTGATGATAAGACCACCTCCTATGTTAAAGGTCGCCCCTACGCTCCGACTGGCGAGAATTGGGATAAAGCCGTTGCTTATTGGAATACTTTAAAATCGGACGATGACGCTCATTTTGATACGGTGGTTGTGCTAAATGGCGATGAGATTGAGCCACAGGTGTCGTGGGGTACGTCTCCTGAAATGGTCATTCCCATTAGCCAAAACGTGCCAACCCTAGCGGACGCCAAAGATGACGTACAGCGTAACGATTGGACTCGTGCTTATCAATATATGGGGCTAACGGCAGGGCAACCGCTATCTGACATTCAGCTTGACCGTGTGTTTATCGGCTCTTGCACCAACTCACGCATTGAAGACATTCGTGCAGCGGCAGAAGTTGTTAGGGGTCGCAAGGTCGCCCCAAGTATCAAGCAAGCGATGATTGTGGCAGGGTCTGGTCTGGTCAAAGAGCAAGCCGAGCAAGAAGGACTTGATAAAATCTTTACCGAAGCAGGCTTTGAATGGCGTGAACCGGGGTGTTCTATGTGCCTTGCGATGAATGCCGATAAACTGCAATCAGGTGAGTATTGTGCCAGTACTTCTAACCGTAATTTTGAAGGTCGTCAAGGCAATGGCGGTCGCACGCACCTTGTCAGTCCTGCCATGGCAGCAGCGGCGGCGATTGCAGGGCATTTTGTGGACGTGCGGACGTTTTGAGATGATAAAATAAGATAATCTGTGCTAGAATGGGTTATCTTATTTTTTAACTTTAATTGGAGTGTTATTATGTCGAATGAATCAAATTTTACCTATGAGTTGATTGAAAAATCTTTGGCTTTACCTGGCATTAAAGTTGAACGAAATGCTTTTTTGCTTGATGTTTTTAAAGGCAAGGTTAAGCAATCCGATATTTCTTTATTGCTTGAAAAAGGTCCAATCGCATCAGGCTTAATTTCTCAAAAGGAAGTCAAAAAGACCGCCATCATGGTTGCCAACAAAAGAAAATTGATGTGTTCCGGTGGTTCTTTTTTGGCGGGTCTGCCGGGTGGATTGGCATTGATGGCGACAATACCTGCGGATTTAGTACAATTTTTTGCCTTTAATTTGCGTTTAGCCCAAGAAATTGCTTATATTTATGGTTATCAAGATTTTTGGAATGGCGATGTGTTAAATCATGAAAAAGTTGAGCATGAATTAATGCTGTTCTTGGGTGTTATGTTTGGCATTGGCGGAGCATCGCAATTAACACGATTAACAGCAGGAAATTTATCAAAGCAAGCTCTAAAAAAATTGCCACAAATGGCATTAACCAAAACATGGTACTATCCGTTGGTTAAAAAAATTGCAGGAATGATTGGTGTAAAATTAACAAAGGATACTTTTGCCAAAGGTGTTTCTAAGGCTATTCCTGTTATGGGCGGTATTATTTCATGTGGTATTACTTATGCATCCATGGATAAGATGAGTAAAAGACTGTATGAAGCTTTTGATGTGGCAGTAGAATACACCGATGAAGAGATTTTAGACGATTTGAAAAACCTTAAAAAACAAATGCCAGATATTTTTGAAGGTGAATTTAAGCAAATTGATTAATGCTTAATTAATCAATTTGTATTAGTTTAATTATAAATGAATTAAGGAAAAAACCATGACCGACCTAACCCAAAACCCCTACCTAGATGTGCGTAACCCTACCCAGCCACAAGGTGAAATGACCCTAAAATGTAGCGACATTGCCGATGGTAGCACGCTGTCAGATGACTATGTTGCCAACATTTGGGGTTATACAGGAGGCAATGTGAGTCCAGAGCTTGTGTGGGACAACGCCCCAGCAGGTACCAAAAGTTTTGTACTGACCATGTATGACCCCGACGCTCCGACAGGCTCAGGTTTTTGGCATTGGAATGTGTTTAATATCCCTGCCGACTGGAATAAACTACCAAAAGGCAAGTCTAATGATTTTGGCAGTGGCATTGTAGAATTACAAAATGATGCAGGGCTAAACGGCTTTATCGGGGCATTTCCGCCTAAAGGCGACAAACCGCACCGCTATATTTTTACGCTATACGCCCTAAATGACGTGCTGGATTTACCAAAGACCATTAGCCCTGCGGTACTCGGCTTTAATTTAAATGGTAAAATCTTGGCAGCAGCAACTTTGACGGCTTATTATCATTGGTAAGATAGGGGGATAAAATGCCTATTGCAGTAGTAGAGCATTATTATCAAATGATACAGCATTTGGATAATGCCGATAAAATGATATTGGTTGAAAAAATCATTCATTCTGTTAATAACGAAAGGCAATCTGTAAACACCCAAGAAAGTTTGGCAGGTTCTTGGGAAGATGATAGAAGTGCCGATGAAATTATTCAAGACATTAAGGCAAATGCCCATATGCAACGACATATTGAGAGTTTTGAATGAAATATTTACTAGACACCAATATCTGTATTTATTATTTCAAAAATCAATTTGATTTGGCACAAAAATTTCACGAAAAAGGCATTCATCAATGTGCCATTTCTGAAATTACCTATGCTGAATTATTGTACGGTGCAGAAAAAAGCCAAAATGTTGCCAAAAATATGCAAAAAATTGATGAGCTTTTAAAACAGATTGCTATTATTCCTGTTTATAATGGCTTAAAAATTTATAGCAAAGAAAAGGCAAAATTATCATCAATAGGGCGTTTGATTAGTGATTTTGATTTGCTGATTGGAGTGACTGCCATTGCTTATGATATGATTATGGTAACTCGCAATATGAAAGAGTTTGAGCGATTGGATAATATCAAACTTGAAAATTGGGTTGATGATTATCATAAGCCAACGTTAAGAGAAGAAATTTACAAATTGTATTGATATTAAAGAGGGTAAATTATGAAAAAATACACCACCGAAATCGGCATTGTTGCTCCGCTAGACCGTGCCAATGTAGATACCGATTTGATTATCCCTAAGCAGTTTTTAAAATCCATTAAACGCACGGGGTTTGGCGATAATTTATTTGACGAATTGCGTTATTTGGATGAAGGCTTTTTGGGGCAGGACATTGCCAAACGCCCAAAAAATCCTGATTTTGTGCTAAATCAAGAGCGTTATCAAGGTGCGACCATTTTGCTTGCTCGTGCCAATTTTGGCTGTGGGTCTAGCCGTGAACACGCTCCGTGGGCATTGGAAGAATATGGCTTTCGCACCGTGATTGCCCCAAGTTTTGCCGATATTTTTTATAATAACTGCTTTAAAAATGGCATGTTGCCTGTTGTGTTAAGCGATGGCGATGTTGATGACTTATTTAACGAATGTTTTGTCAATATTGGCTATCAATTAACGGTTGATTTAGAAAATCAAAAAGTCATTAGCCCAAGCGGTAAAGAATATGCTTTTGAAGTTGATGCGTTTCGTAAGCATTGTTTGTTAAATGGTTTAGATGATATTGGTTTGACTTTGCAAAATGCTGATGATATCCGTGCATTTGAAGAAAAGGCTAGGGTAGCCAGACCGTGGGTGTTTAGAGAATTACAAAACTGATGAATGAAAGTATTATAAATGGCATTGTATGGTTTGTTGTATTTATGTGCTTTATCATGCCATTTATATGTTGTTTTATTCGTTATATATTTGTGCCAAAAACATCACTTTGGTTAGTAATGTTTATATCCATAATCATATGTTGGTTGCTTGTTCAATTTAATGTATTTATCGTTTCATGGCACCTTGATTATCAATTAAGTCAATTTGATTTAGATGGCAATGACTTTTTTACGCCCGATGAAATGACAGCAGAAGTTGAAGAGCTTTTATTGAGAAAGTCAAATGATACAGGCAGAGCATTAGCCCCAATCACTGGCATGGTGGTTAGTATCATTTATAATGCATTTTTGTTTTTTATCTTCGCTCTTTTCCAACCTTTACAAAAGGAAAATACCATATGACCAAACACATTGCAATCCTAAACGGCGACGGTATTGGCCCTGAGATTATCGCCCAAGCTGTCAAAGTGTTAGATAAACTCATTGAGCAAGGGCTTGATGTGTCCTATGAATATGGCAAATTGGGCGGTGAAGCCTATGACGCTTATGGCTTGCCATATCCAAGCCAAACCCAAGAAATCGTACAAAAAGCCGATGTGGTGCTATTGGGGGCGGTTGGTTCGCCTAAGTACGATGACCTTGACCGCCCATTGCGTCCTGAGCGTGGACTGCTTGCCATTCGTAAGGATTTGAATTTGTTTGCCAATTTGCGTCCTGCGATTTTGTATAAGGAGCTTGCGAATGCGTCCACGTTAAAACCCGAAGTTGTATCGGGACTGGATATTTTGATTGTGCGTGAGCTGACGGGCGACATTTATTTTGGCGAGCCACGGGGCATTGTAACCCTTGACAATGGCGAGCGTGAAGGCTTTAACACCATGCGTTATGGCGAAAGTGAGATTCGCCGTATTGCCAAAGTGTCCTTTGAGGCTGCCCAAAAACGCCGTGGCAAACTGTGCAGTGTGGATAAAGCCAATGTGCTAGAAACCACCGAACTTTGGCGGCAGATTTTTACCGAAGTTGGCAAAGACTATCCAGAGGTTGAACTTAGTCATATGTATGTGGATAATGCTGCCATGCAATTGGTCAAAAATCCCAAGCAGTTTGATGTGATTGCCACAGGCAATATCTTTGGCGATATTTTGTCCGACCAAGCGTCCATGCTCACAGGCTCTATTGGCATGTTGCCATCAGCAAGCCTAAACGAGACAGGCAAAGGTTTGTACGAGCCGTCTCATGGCTCTGCCCCTGACATTGCAGGGCAAGATAAGGCAAATCCACTGGCGACCATATTATCGCTTGCCATGTTGGTCAGATATAGCCTAAATGATGAACAGCGGGCGGCACAGATTGAGCGGGCGGTGCAAAAAGTGCTAGAACAAGGCTATCGCACGGCGGATATTTATGAAGACGGCACGACTTTGGTTGGCTGTGCGGACATGGGCGATAAAGTGGTGCAGGCGTTGTAAGCGTTGTTGATTTAACACAAAAAGCCCATGATTGTGGGCTTTTTATTTGCCAAGTGGTTGATTTTGCTTTACAATGCTAGGGCGTGTTGAACATTGATAACATTTTATTTAAATTCGGTAGAGTTTTAAAGCCTTGATTGATTTTTGCATAAAAATGGCTATCCGACCACTTAATTTAAAAAGTTAAGTATAATTCTTAAATTTACCCAGTTTAAGTGGTCGGATTGTTTTTCATCGTCAAAATCCTTGTTGATATTTCAATATCAACTGCGGACTTTTCCTTGAAAAACTTGCGATTTTTCTCATTTTTCATTGCAAATACCAATATTCAACACGCCCTATCGGTTTTAATTTAAAAAGGGGTAAGATGATGAAAAAAGTATTGGTGCTGGCTTTGGCGGTGTTAATGACTGCTTGTGGTCAAGATGAAACGGTCAAAAACAATCAAGCAGAATATTTGGATGCTCAAAAAAATCAAGTCATGCCAAGTGGCGAGCTAACCCCAAGTGAGACCATTAAAGCCCTTGATCAAAAACTTGCCAATGTAGGCAAGATTACCAAGTCTGAACAAATTAAATTTAGCACGGTTGCCTATGAGTATGAACTGCCCGATGAGATGAAGCAGGCGTGCAATTTTGACCCAAAAACACCCAAAGATGACGAAGGTTTTTATAAAGAGGGCTTTTGCACGAGTATCAATATCAAATTGGCAAAAGTTGAACCACGTTGGATAGAGCAGATTGTCAATAAAACAATTACCAACGATGACAATCCTAAACTGCTTAAATTTAAGCAGAATGTTGATGAATTTGTGGGTGAGCATTTGATGTTTATCAATGAGATGAAAGACGTTGCCAAAGAAAATGGCGAGCCCTTTGAGTCAGCACCGAGCTATGCTTGGACGGTTGCCCCAGAGCTTATCCCTGCTCACAAAAACTTAGCTCAGGTTGCCATCGCAGGCGATGTTTATATGGGTGGGGCTCATGGCATGCCATTTATGGAGTATCTGATGTTTGATATGGATTTGCAGACGCAGATTGATTTTTCTGATGTGATTGTGGCGGATAGGGCGAGTGATTTTCATGAGCTGGCTTATGCGGGGTTTAAAGAATATCTAAAAGATGAGCTACAAATCACAACCAAAAAAGACATTCAAGAATACGAGCAAACGTGGCAGTTTGAGATGACCGAAAATGTGTATTTTGGTAAAAATGGGGTGGTGCTGGTGTATCAACCTTATGAAATGGGAGGTTTTGCACAGGGTTTTGTTGAGATTGTGGTGCCGTATGATAAATTACAAGGCATTATCCGAGAGGAATACTTACCTAAGCAGACAGCCAAAACAGCAAACCAAGAATCGGTAAGTCAAGAGTCAGTAAGTCAAAAGGCGGAGCAGGCAAGCCAAGCGGATAAGTCCTGATGTATCATTAACCAAACATTAACAATGCGTTTCTTAATCGTGCTTGTTTTTCCTAATCAGTCTTGCTAGAATTTATCGCATTGGTGTTGCACCAATAACATTATTCATCAAACCCAAGGAGTTGTTATGAAAAAGCTAGCCCTACTGTCTCTTGTTGCCCTAGCAGGCATGGCAAATGCTGCCACTTATGAGATTGACCCATTTCACACCAATGCCCGTTTTGCCATTGATCATTTTAAAACCAGTACCAACGTGGGCGGTGTGTATGGTCTAACAGGCGAGATGGAGTTTGATAAAGCCAAACGCACAGGTAAAATTGACATCGAGTTGCCATTGGCAAACCTACAATCAAGCTCTAAGGAGTTTACTGAACATCTGCTCAGTGCCGATTTGTTTGATGCCGAAAAATATCCAACCATGCGTTTTGAATCTACCAAATTCAACTACACAGGCAAGGGCAAAGCACGCAAACTAAGCTCAGTAGATGGCAAACTTACCCTACTTGGTCAAACACACCCTGTTCGTCTGCACGCCAATAAGTTCAATTGCTATGACAGCCCCATGGCAAAAACCGAAGTTTGTGGCGGTGATTTTAGCACGACCATTGACCGCACCAAATGGGGCATGGATTATTTGGTGAATGTTGGCATGGCAAAAAATGTCCGCATTGACATTCAAGTAGAAGCCGCTAAGAAATAATTTGTTTTAAAGAATCAAAAATCACCCCAAATCATGTTGGGGTGATTTTTTGTGATTTGCATAAAGGATGGGTGATATGGGTAAAAGTTACATTTGCCACAGATTTATACCATGGACGTAAGGACGTGCTGAACACGTCCTTTGGGCTTTAAAAAATACGGTTCATGCCATTTAACGCCGCCACACGATAGGCTTCTGCCATGGTGGGGTAGTTAAAGGTGGTGTTGATGAAGTATTCTAGTGTGTGACCGCATTTCATCACCGCTTGTCCGATGTGGATAATCTCGGAGGCGTGGTTGCCGTAGCAGTGAATGCCTAGGATTTGTAGGGTTTCACGGTGGAACAAGATTTTTAGTACGCCCGAACGCTCACCGATGATTTGGGAGCGAGCTAGGTGTTTGAAAAAGGCTTGTCCAACTTCATAAGGGATTTGGTCACGGGTTAAGTCTTCTTCGGTCGCCCCAATGCTTGAAATCTCAGGAATGGTATAGATGCCAGTAGGCACGCTATTGACAAACTCAGCGTGTTTGTCACCCACCATAAAGCCGGCGGCATTTCGCCCTTGGTCGTAGGCAGCGGACGCCAAAGACGGCCAGCCGATGACATCGCCCACGGCATAGATGTGTTCGGCTTTGGTGCGGTAGGTTTGGTCAACTTCGAGCTGTCCACGACTGTTGGCAGATAAGCCAACCGCTTCTAGATTAAGCCCGTCGGTGTTGCCCGAACGTCCGTTACACCAAAGGATGGCGTCGGATTTGATTTTTTTACCGCTTTTTAGGTGTAAGACCACGCAGTCATCAAAGGTTTCTAGGCGTTCAATCTCTTCATTGCTACGAATACGCACGCCAAACTGACGAAAGTCGTGCGATAGGGCGTCCGAGATTTCATCATCAAGGTAGCTTAGCAGTTGTTCTTTGTTATTAATCAAATCAACGACATAGCCCAGACCTGTAAAGATGGACGCATACTCACAGCCAATCACGCCTGCCCCGTAGATGATGATTTTGCGAGCGACATAGTCCATTTGCAAAATCTTATCTGAGTCAAAGACGCGGGGATGGTCAAAGTCAAGCAGGTCAGGACGGTAGGGTCGTGAACCCACGGCAATGACCGCCTTTTCAAAGGTAACAGTCTTGGCACCCTCACCATGAACCTGCTCGACTTCTAGGGTGTTTTTGTCAATAAAACGCCCCCAACCTTGGATAATCTCAACACGGTTACGCTCATAAAATAGCTTGTGGGTATTGACTTGACTGGCAATCACTCGCCGTGCTTTGCTCAGCACCTTATTTAGGGGAACTTGAAAGTTGTCAGTAAATGAGCTAAAAATGGGGTCACGTCTCATGCTGATGATGTTAAACACCGATTGGCGAAGTGCCTTACTGGGGATGGTGCCGACGTGAGCACAGTTACCGCCCACTTGGTCGCGGGGGTCGATGACTGCCACTTTCAGTCCTGATTTGGCAAGTTTCATCGCCGCTGCTTCACCGGCAGGCCCTGCCCCTAGCACCACCGCGTCATATTCAAAGCCGTGACGGACTTTGCGTTTTTGGGGAGCGATGGCGACACGCTGACCATCTAACGGACTGATGAGTAAATGACTGGGGTCATGCTCTTCATGAGCTGGCGTGTTTGTGCTGTCGGGGGTTTTGATTTCTGCTTCGGGTAGGGCGGAACGTTTGGCTTGCTCTTTGATGGCGTTCTCTGCCTTGGTCTCGTTTGTGGCGGAGTTTGGGGATTTACCTGCCGTCTCGGTGGGGTTGGTTTTGGTCATGATATTGCCTTTTTGTTTGTTTTAATTAACGAATATTTTGCGTTAAAATCTCATCTAACTGCCACAGCCCTGTGGGTTTGCCAGTATTTTGGTCTATCTCTTGACGCACTTTGATGGTGTAGGCAGTGCCAACGGTTGGCGTAAAGCCGATGATGTCATTATAGCCAATGCCGAACAGCTTATCATCGTCTGCCCCGATGGGCTTGACCAGTAGGCACTGCATGGGTGTGGCAGAATGACAGGCACTGCGATAAGGCATGACTTCTAGCGTTTCACTGGCATTTAGGGCGACATTAGGGATGTAACGTGGCTCGGGCACAGGGGGGCGACTTTGGCACGCACTCAAAGAGATGATGAGTGTTAGGGGTAAGAGTAACAAAGAGCGATGTTTCATATTTTTCTCAGAGTTTATCAGTTTTAAAATCATGTTATTTAAAATGCTTCAACAATCAGCCAATCCGTCGTGCCAAACCTGTGATTTGTAAAATCCGTGTGGCAATCTCTTCAACGCTCATCTCGGAGACATTGAGATTGGGGATTTTTTGGGCGGTGTAGATGGCTTGAATGGCACGTTGTTCTTCTTGGCATTGGGCAAGGGAGGCATAGCGAGAACCTGCTTTTCGCTCTTGGCGGATACGCACCAGTCGTTCGGTGTCAATGGTTAGACCAAAGAGTTTGTGGCGATAGGGCTGTAATACTTTGGGTAGATTGCTACTGTCTAGGTCATCTTCGGTCAAAGGATAGTTGGCGGCACGAATGCCAAACTGTAAGGCAAGATATAGGCTTGTGGGCGTTTTGCCTGAGCGTGATAAGCCAACTAGGATGATATCTGCTCCGTCGTAGTGATTGGTTCTCGCCCCGTCGTCATTATCCAAGGCAAAATGCACGGCGTCAATCCTTGCCTTATAATCATCGCTGTCCACTTGTCCGTGTGCCATGCCTGCATGGGGGTCGGGGGTCTCACCGATTTCATTGGCAATGCGGGTAATCAGCCCTTCATAGATGTCAAGGTTGGTGGCGTCCGCCCCGTTGATGATGGTGCGAATCTCATCACTAACGATGGTATCAAACACCAAGGGTTTGAGCCCTGATAAGCGATGAGTTTCATTAATACGTTTGACCGCCTCATGAGCCAACTCAGGGGTGTCCACATAGGGGATGATTTTGACGTCAAATTTGACATTGCCAAACTGGCTCAGCAATGACCGCCCAAGTGTCTCGGCGGTGATGGCGGTGCCGTCAGAGATAAAAAAAGCACTGCGAAGTAGCTCGGGGGCTTTAAACTGCTTGGCTTGCCGAGCCTGCTGGTCTTGTTGGCTGGGTGTGGGGGTGTGAACGTACATGGCTATCCTTTGTATCCTATGCCATACATGAGTAAACTTAAATGAGAGTATAGCACAAAAACAGGGGATTTTGTAGGAAAAATTATCAACTGTGGCATGACAAAAAGAAACGGGATAAGTGAATGACAATAATTAAAACAGCATGAAAAGCGGATAAAATCCCATTGTGCATTTGTGGTAATTTTGTTAAAATGAACGACCTTTTTGTCAATATAAAAAGTGCAGTCTGATAAAAGGGCGGCACTAACCATAATGACAACAATCACATCTTTGGGTAGGGCGTATTCATGGTTTCTCAGATGGTTTATGGCTAAGGAATGCAATGTTTTCATTTTTATCGATAGAATTTGCGTTATTGTTCATGGTGTTTTTTGTGCTTTATTGGGCATTTAAAAAAAGACCAGACATTCAAAATATGCTGTTGCTCATTATCAGCTATGCCATTATTTATTTAATGGCAGGCTTGATTGCAGTTGGCATGCTGTTTATTTTTAGTATTGTCATTTATTTCATTGCTCAGCAAATCATCATCAGTCGCCACAAAAAAGCATGGATGGCGATGGGTGTTATCATCACTTTGATAAATTTATCGGTGTTTAAATATTATGAATTTTTCCGTGCTAATGTTAGCCGTGCCTTAGAGATATGGCAATTAGATAATACGGGACTCATGGCAAATATTATTTTTCCATTGGGCATTTCTTATTATTCATTTCAAGCCATTAGTTATTTGGTAACGCTTTACCGACAAAGCGTGGCTTATGAGCAAAATGAACAAAGCGAGCAAGAAAAACAAGATAAAAATAATGAAAGTCCGATTTCTTATTTGTCTTTTTGGCAAGCATTAACGCATTTTTCATTTTTTGCCACTATTTCGGCAGGTCCGATTACCCGTGTTAATGACATCAAGGGGCTAAATGATATTACGGGTAAGCCTTGCGGGATGTATGAGCAATTAAATGAACCTGCCCCACGCCAATTATTATACCCAAAAATCGCCTTTGCCTTAATCGTGCTTGCTCTTGCCAAAAAATGGTGGTTGGCAGGGTATTTGGCGGATAATTGGGTCAATCCCGTCTTTGCCAATCCCACAGGCTTTCATAGCTTGGAAGTATTGACTGCCATTTATGGTTATACCTTACAATTATTTCTGGATTTTTCAGGATATAGCGAGATGATGGTGGCATTTGGGTTATTGCTTGGTTTTCGCTTACCCATGAATTTTAATGCTCCTTTATTGGCTCATAATATTAGAGATTTTTGGGACAGATGGCATATTAGTTTATCGACATGGATACGAGATTATATTTATATTCCCTTAGGCGGTAGCAGAAAGGGCTTTTGGTTTACTCAGCTTAATCTTATTATTGCGATGGTGTTATCAGGGATTTGGCATGGCTCAACCTTTAATTTTTTCTTTTGGGGATTATTACACGCCTTAGCCATTGCTTTATTAAATACAGGCGATTTGGCGTGCCAAAAAATAAGCGGTCATGCCAAAGGACGTAATTTTTTGGCAAATACAGGCATCATTGGTAAAACGCTGGGCGTATTAATCACTGTGCATTTTGTGGTATTTGCTTTTGTCTTTTTTAGGGCGACCACATTAGATGAAGCGTTATTGATTTTTAATGCCTTATTTTTTAATCATATTAATGTAGCATGGACAAATAACCCGCTTTATCTATTGGCGATTTTGGCATTGGCATGGCTGATTTATCCATTATTTCATCGTCATCAAACACAAATCGGTCGGCTAATTCATAAAATGCCAAGCGTGATTTTTTATGTGTTGTGCTTTATGGCATTTATGGCGGTGGTGATTTTGGCTCCGTCTGGCATTCCCGGTTTTATTTATGCAAATTTCTAAAAGACAAGATAAAGGATATTATCATGAGCGAACATAAACAAGATGAGATTAATCATATTAACAAGGCTGATATTGACAGTCAAGATAATGTCAATCAAGCAAATATTCATCGAAAAGACATTAATAAAGAAAAAATTAACAAAGAAAACATTGATACAGAAAATACAGATAAAGAAATCATTCATCAAGACGATGGTAATGATTGGGATAATGAAGTCATTATCCTAGATGATAATTTTAAACAATCCTTTATTACCACGCTCATGTTTTTGGTATTATCTACTGTCATAGGTATTTGGATAATGCAAAAATCAATCAATGCCTATTATCTACAAACTTATCATCAGCCCAGCCCATTAAATCTAATTAATAGTCCGTTATGGCAAAAAGGGGGTGATATTGGCGATGGATTGTATGCTTTTCATGATAATATCGCCAATAATATCGGCAATATGAATAAAACCATGATTGATGAGTTTAATACCAATCACGCCTATACCCCTGCTTATAAAGCCCAAATGGCAGAAAAAGCACACCAAGAGCAATTACGCCAAGAGCAAGAAAGACAATTAAAAGCCCAAGCCCTAAAAGAAAATCAAGCCCAAAATGAATTAGAACAATCCTTAACATTAAATAAAAGCCAAAAAGTATTTTTTGCTGGCGATTCGATGATGCAGGGCATTGCCCCACATATGCAAAAGTATTTACAAGGCTTAGGCGTGGATTCGGTTAATCTTAGCAAACAAAGTACTGGCTTGGCATATCCTAAATTCTTTGATTGGAATAGCACCATTAAAAATACTTTGCAATCAGATAATAGTATTAAAGTACTCATCGTCATGCTGGGGGCAAATGACCCTTGGGATATGCCAGATAAACAGGGAAAATACCTAAAATTTAATAGCGAAGAATGGATAGCAGAATATCAGGCACGCATGAAAGACATATTGGATTTTGCCAAAGAAAGACAGGTGGGCGTGATTTGGGTAACACCGCCAAACATGAAAAAAAATAAATTAAATGAACAAATGGTTCAGCTTAATGATGTGATGATGAATGAATTGGCTCGTCATAATGTCAAAGTGATTGATGCACGTCCTATCATGGGTGGGCGTAACAATGTTTACAATGATTATCTTGAAAAAGATGGCAAAAACATTAAAATGCGTAGCGGTGATGGTATTCATTTTTCTGGCGATGGTCAGCGGATTCTTGCCAAAGAAGTGCAATCTTATTTAATCATTGAGTGATGAATTTTATTTGATAACTAAAAAGAGTATTCATGAATTTAACAAAACTTAGCTTTAAGCCTGCCTTATTAGTGATGGCGTGCGTGTCGGTATCGGCTCATGCCAATTTAACCAACTTTGGCGAACCCAATACCAATGCCCTAGCCCAAGCCATGACAAACCACTCGGTGCATATCGTCCAACTGGGCGATAGCCATACCGCCGGCGACACCATGACGGACGCTCTAAGAAATAGCTTGCAGGGCGTGATGGGCGATGGTGGCATGGGCTGGGCGATGCCAATGTATTTTAGCGGTCAGCGTATGGCACGGTTTAGCTATGATAATGTCGATTTTTCACCGATTTCTAGCCGTACCAATCAAAGTGAGTATTATACGCTGGGCGGACTGATTGCCAGACCCAAGGTTAATGGGGCAAGCCTGACCCTAAAACCCAAAAAAGGGGCAGAACCTGCTCAGCGTATTTGGGTGAGTATTCGTCAGCAACCGACAGACGGCAGATTTACAGGGGTGGACGCTTATGGTAGGCGGTTTGTGCTAGAAACGGCACGCAAGGACGGCACATGGCAGATGGTGAGTGTGGACGTGAATTTGCCGTTTACCATTTATAATGACAACGCCACAGGCTCGGCGATTGGTGGTTGGTGGGCGTTCAACCCCAGTGGGCGTGGGGCGGTGGTGTCGGCACTGGGTATCAATGGGGCGGAGCTGTCGCATTGGGGTAGATGGAGTACGCAGGCGTGGCAAAATGAGCTTGCGACCATTCGCCCCACACTCATCGTGCTCGCCTATGGCACCAATGAAGCGTATAATGGTGTGTCAGGCGAGAGCGTGCGTGCAACCTTGACCGAAAAAATCCGCCAAATCCGTGCCGTCAGTCCACGTTCGGCAGTCATGGTACTCGGCTCGCCCGAAGCTCTAAAAAGCACAGACGGTAGTTGTGGTACACGCCCTGCCACGCTCACGGACGTGCAGACCGCCCAACGGCAAGTCGCCCAAGCCGAACGCACGCTATATTGGGATTGGCAAGGGGCGATGGGTGGCTCTTGCTCGATGAAATCATGGATAAATCGTGGGCTTGCCAGTAAAGATGGCGTGCATTTTAGTCAGTCAGGCTACACTCGTCTGGGTAATGAGTTGGCAAATGAGCTGTTGGCATTACAAACACAAGCCCCCACGCAGTATCCGAATGCTACTTATCCCAACACTGCTCCGACATACAGCCCCAATGATGTGCCGAGTATCAACTCAGGGCAGGGTGGTCAAGGGCGTGGGTTTATCCGCATTGAACGGGCTAATTAGTCTTTATTAAAAGGTTAAAATAGGTGTATTTAGATAATAAATACACCTATTTTTATAAAAAATAACATTGAGTATTGGCAAATTTATCGTTATAATTTGACAAATTTTTATAGATTAAAAGGTGTTCTTATGGCACAAGTTATCCCCTTTAACAAACTTGGTAAAGACGATGTTGAGATTGTCGGTGGTAAAAATGCGTCTTTGGGCGAGATGATTAGCAATCTTGCCAATGTTGGCGTATCTGTGCCAAACGGCTTTGCTACGACCGCAGATGCGTTTAACCGCTTTTTGAACGAAACGGGCTTACTTGACAAAATCAATGCCGAGCTAAAAGGCTTGGACGTTGATGATGTTGAAAAACTTGCCGAAGTGGGGGCAAGAGTGCGTGGTTGGGTCATCGCCCAAGAATTGCCAAAAGACCTAGAAGACGAGATTCGCACGGCATTTGATACACTAACAGGCGGTCAAGATGTGGCGGTGGCGGTGCGTTCATCAGCGACTGCCGAAGATTTGCCTGATGCGTCTTTTGCAGGTCAGCAAGAGACATTCCTTAACATTCGTGGCATTGACAACGTACTGATTGCCATCAAAGAAGTGTTTGCCAGTCTTTACAACGACCGTGCGATTGCCTACCGTGTCCACAAAGGCTTTGAACACGCAGGCGTGGCGTTGTCGGCAGGCGTTCAGCGTATGGTACGCTCGGAGACGGGTACATCTGGGGTGATGTTCACGATTGATACCGAAAGCGGATTTAATGACGTGGTATTTATCACGGCAAGCTATGGTTTGGGCGAAATGGTGGTGCAAGGGGCGGTAAACCCTGATGAGTTTTATCTCTCCAAAAAACTTCTTGCCGAAAATCGCCCTGCGGTGGTTCGCCGTAATCTTGGCTCAAAACACATCAAAATGGTCTATGGCGATGAAGGTACAACCAAACGCTCAACCAAAATCGTGGACGTAGAAAAAGCCGACCGTCAGCAGTTCGCCCTAAATACCGATGAGCTAACCCGCCTTGCCAAACAGGCTCTTATCATTGAAAAACACTACGGTTGTCCTATGGACATCGAGTGGGCAAAAGACGGCGATACGGGTGAATTGTTCATCGTGCAAGCTCGCCCCGAGACCGTAAAATCTCGCCAAGACAAAACCAACATGGAGCGTTATGTCATCAACTCAAAAGGAGCGAAAGTGCTGTGCGAAGGGCGTTCTATTGGTCAGCGTGTCGGTGCAGGCAAGGTGCGTATCGTAACCAATTTGAACGAGATGAGCAAAGTTCAAGACGGCGATGTGCTGGTGTCTGATATGACCGACCCCGATTGGGAACCTGTGATGAAGCGTGCCAGTGCGATTATTACCAACCGTGGCGGACGTACCTGCCATGCGGCGATTATCGCTCGTGAGCTTGGCGTCCCTGCCATTGTCGGCTGTGGCAATGCCACCGAGCTTTTAACAGACGGACAAGCGGTAACGGTATCATGTGCCGAGGGCGATACAGGCTTTATTTATGACGGCATTTTGGACTTTGAAGTCCAAAAAAATTCTCTCGCCAGTATGCCTGAGCTTGGCTTGAAGGTTATGATGAACGTGGGTAACCCCGACCGTGCCTTTGACTTTGTCCAAATCCCGAACGAAGGCGTGGGCTTGGCTCGCTTGGAATTTATCATCAACCGCATGATTGGCGTACACCCCAAGGCTCTTTTGAACGTGGATACCTTGTCCCAAGAGACCCAAGCCCAAGTGTTTGAGCGTATCGCAGGGTACAACTCGCCTGTGGAGTTTTATATCAACAAACTCATCGAAGGCATCTCAACGCTTGCCGTGGCGTTTAAAGACAAGCCTGTCATCGTGCGTATGAGCGATTTTAAATCCAACGAATACGCCAACCTTATCGGTGGTAAGCTGTACGAACCGCACGAAGAAAACCCAATGCTTGGTTTCCGTGGGACGAGCCGTTATATCTCGGACAATTTCCGTGATTGCTTTGAGCTTGAATGCCGTGCCTTAAAATACGTCCGTGATGATATGGGGCTGACCAACGTAAAAATCATGATTCCGTTTGTGCGTACCACAGGCGAAGCTAAGCAAGTGATTGAATTACTTGAAAAAAATGGGCTAAAACGTGGCGAGAATTCTCTTGAAATCATCATGATGTGTGAATTGCCAACCAATGCCTTGCTTGCTGATGAGTTCTTGGCTTACTTTGACGGTTTTTCAATCGGCTCAAATGACCTAACTCAGCTTACGCTAGGGCTTGACCGTGATAGTGGCATTGTGTCGCACCTGTTTGATGAGCGAGACCCCGCGGTCAAAAAACTGCTTGGCATGGCGATTGAGGCGTGCCGTAAACAGGGTAAATATGTCGGCATTTGCGGTCAAGGGCCGTCCGACCACCCAGATCTTGCCAAATGGCTCATGGAGCAGGGTATCAGCTCGGTATCGCTAAACCCTGATACGGTGCTGGATACTTGGTTGTTTTTGGCGGATAAATAATGGCTATAAGACTGGGCTGTAAAAAGCTCAGTCTTTAAAATATTTTTAAAATTTTTATAAAAACCCCTTGACGAAATTTTAAAATAAGCTATAATACGCACCCATAGCAAACAAGCTAACCACTCATGCCAGTGTGGTGAAATTGGTAGACACGACGGATTCAAAATCCGTTGCCTAATAAGCGTGTCGGTTCGAGTCCGACCACTGGTACCAACTACAAACCCTTGAAAAATCAAGGGTTTTTATTTTTTTAAAATAACACCTCCAATCCCTTATCTGCCCGTCATTTATCATTTATCAACAAAAATCTTAACAACTTAAAACCATAACCGTTTTTTATCCTGTCTAATTGTGTTAAAATAAGTCATTTACCACACCTAAAAGTGATGACCGATGACACAGACAACACAAACACCAAAACAAGCACTCACCTTTCAACAAATCATCCTAACCCTACAAAACTACTGGGCATCTCGTGGCTGTGTGGTCTTGCAACCTTATGACATGGAAATGGGGGCGGGGACGTTTCACACCGCCACTTTTTTGCGTGCTTTAACGCCTGAAAAATGGAATGCTGCCTATGTTCAGCCGTCTCGCCGCCCAACTGATGGGCGTTATGGTGATAATCCTAACCGCTTGCAACACTATTACCAATTTCAAGTGGTCTTAAAGCCAAATCCTGCCAACATTCAAGAGCTGTATTTGGGTTCTTTGCAGGCCTTGGGGATTGATACACTAACCCATGATGTCCGCTTTGTTGAAGACAATTGGGAGAGTCCAACGCTTGGGGCGTGGGGGCTTGGTTGGGAAGTGTGGCTAAACGGCATGGAAGTTACCCAGTTTACCTATTTTCAGCAGGTGGGTGGGATTGAGTGTTTTCCTGTAACAGGCGAGATTACTTATGGCTTGGAACGCCTTGCCATGTATATTCAAGGCGTGGATAGCGTCTATGATTTGGTGTGGACGGACGGCGAGTTTGGGCGTGTAACCTATGGTGACGTGTTCCACCAAAACGAAGTGGAGCAATCTACCTATAATTTTGAACATGCAGATATTAGCAAACTTTTTGAATTATTTGACTTTTATGAGCATGAAGCCGACCGCTTGGTGGGTGTAAATCTGCCATTGCCTGCCTATGAGATGGTACTAAAAACCAGCCATACTTTTAATCTATTGGACGCTCGTGGGGCAATTAGCGTTACCGAACGCCAACGCTTTATCTTGCGTGTACGAACACTGGCTCGCAGGGTGGCGGTCAGCTATATGCAAGCTCGTGCCAAATTGGGCTTTCCTTTGGCAGATGATGCCCATAAGGCAGAAGCGTTGGAAAAATGGTTGGTCAAAGAAGATTAAACCGATTGATTTTATAAAACAAAGATTAAGAATATTAAAGGTAAACAATGAGTACAATCCTATTTGAGCTTGGCACCGAAGAGTTGCCCCCAAAATCCCTAAAAACCCTACAAAATGCCCTATACGACCATGTCAAAACGGCATTGGGCGAGCAAAACATTGCTTTTGATGACATCAAGGCATTCTCTGCTCCACGTCGGTTGGCACTACTTATCAAAGGCATAAGCGACCATCAGCCCGACCGTACCGAAATCAAAAAAGGCCCAAATATCAAGGCAGGTTTTGATGCTGACGGGAATTTGTCTCGTGCAGGGCAGGGTTTTTTGCAAGGGCTTAACGCCAATGGTCTAAATCTTACAGCAGATGATTTAATCACCATCAGCGATAAAAAAGGTGAATACATCGCTTATGAGCTGACTATTAAGGGCAAAAAAGTTACCGACATGATGCCAAACCTTATCCAAAAGGCACTCGATGATTTGCCGATTGCCAAACGTATGCGTTCTGGGGTGAGCAAGGACGAGTTTGTCCGTCCTGTGCAATGGGTGGTACTCATGGCAGACGATACCGTGATTCCTGCACGCATTCAAGGACATGACACGGGCAGGCAGTCTCGTGGTCATCGCTATCACGCCCCTGATTTTTTTGTGATTGACCATGCCGAGCATTACGAGAGCCTGCTTGCCGAGCGGTTTGTGATGGCGGATTTTGCCAAACGCCAAGCGGATATTGTCGCCCAAGTCCACAAACTCTCCGATGAGATTGGTGCGACCGCCATTGTCCCTGATGAGTTGCTGGATGAAGTTACCGCCCTTGTGGATTATCCTGTTGCCCTGCGAGCAAGTTTCCCCGAGCGTTTCTTAGCCGTTCCCCAAGAAGCCCTTATTAGCACCATGCAAGCTGATCAAAAATATTTTTGTCTAACAGATGATAAAGGCAAACTAAAACCCAACTTTATCTTTATTAGCAACATTGACAGCAAAGACAAAGAAGCGGTGATTTTGGGCAATGAAAAAGTGGTGCGTCCACGTCTGTCAGATGCCGAATTTTTCTTTTTACAAGACCAAAAACGTCCGCTTACTGACTTTGCCGAAACCCTAAAAACCCGAGTATTTCAAGATAAACTTGGTACAATTTGGGAAAAGGGCGAACGTATTGCCAAATTATCCGCCTTTATCAGTGAAAATTTGCACTCACATGGCTGGCAGGTATCAACCGATGACGTGGTGCGAGCGGGGATTTTGGCAAAAGCAGACTTGGCGACCACGTTGGTGGGCGAATTCCCTGAATTGCAAGGCATTGCAGGGACGTATTACGCCCACAAGTCAGGCGAAAAAGCGGACGTGGCGAATGCCATTGGCGAGCAATACTTACCCAAATTTAGTGGCGATGAATTGCCAAAAACGCCAATCGGTATCGCCCTTGCCTTGTCCGACCGCTTGGATACTTTGGTGGGGATTTTTGGGATTAACGAAGCCCCAACAGGCTCAAAAGACCCATTTAGCCTAAGACGGGCAAGCATTGGCGTTTTGCGTATTTTGATTGAAAATAAATTGCCATTAAATCTAGCAAGCCTTGTCGGTGAAGCCATTAAAAATTATGGCAATAAAATCAATAACATGAGCGAGACCTTTAATGCTGTCATGGAATTTGTAAGCTCACGCTACCGTGCCATGTACACCGAGCAGGGCGTAGCGGTGGACACCATTCAAGCCGTGCAAGCGATAAATCCGCATATGCCCCTTGATTTTGACGAGCGTATCCGTGCGGTGCAGGCGTTTCGTGCGTTGCCACAGGCACAGGTGTTGGCAGAAAATAACAAACGTGTTGCCAATATCCTTGCCAAAGCCGACAACGTGGGTGAGAATGTAGATGAGAGCCTATTGACCGAGACGGCAGAAAAGGCGTTGTATCAGGCGATTTTGAGTGCCAAAGAGACGGTAAAACCCTTGCAGGATAAGGCGGATTATCAAGAGGTATTGACCGCCTTGACCGCCTTGGCAGATCCATTGACCGACTTTTTTGACAACGTCATGGTAAATGCCGATGATGAGAATCTTAAAAACAACCGCCTAGCCTTGCTTGGGCAGGTGCGCACACTATTTTTGAGCGTGGCGGATATTGGGGTGTTGCAAGGTTAAACAAGTCTTGCCAAAAACCAAAACTCTATCGCAATGATAGGGTTTTTGATTAACTCTACTAGACAACTAAAAAATACACCCCATGACATCAGCAAGGGGTGGATTTTGTTTAGCACTTATTTTTGATTGATTTTTGCCATCGCTTTTTCGTAGAACTCATTGAATTTGTCTTTGGCGGTGTGGACAAATTCACTGTCGGCCTGCTCATCAATCATATCACTAATTTTGGAGAACAGCTCTTTGGTTTTGGATTTTTGATAAACGGGCAGTCTTTGGCAAACTTCGCTAACTTTGGCACGCACTTCGCTGATAACCTTTTCATCGCCTTTGGCGTCCAAAATATCGCACACCCAGCCCGCTAGCTCCACGCACTCAGCTTCTTTAAAACCACGAGTAGTAACGGCAGGTGTACCAAGGCGGATACCGCTTGTTACAAAGGGTGATTTGGGGTCGTTTGGCACGGAGTTTTTGTTCACGGTAATGTGAGCGTCCCCAAGCCATTTGTCCGCTTCTTTGCCTGTAATGCCTTGCTTGATAAGGCTGATTAGCATAAGGTGGTTTTCGGTACCGCCAGACACCACGTCATAGCCACGAGCGATAATCGTGTCCGCCATGGCTTTGGCGTTTTTGACGACTTGTTGTTGGTATTCTTTGTATTCATCGCTCATCGCTTCTTTAAAGCATACCGCTTTGGCGGCAATGGCGTGCATTAAGGGACCGCCTTGTGTGCCTGGGAAGACGGCTGAGTTGAGTTTTTTCTCAATCTCTTCGTTGGCACGGGCGAGGATAAGACCCGAGCGAGGGCCTCGCAAGGTTTTGTGGGTGGTGGTGGTTGTTACGTCCGCAATTTGCACGGGGTTTGGGTACACGCCTGCCGCCACAAGTCCTGCCACGTGTGCCATATCTACCATGAGATACGCACCGACTTCATCAGCAATCTCACGAAACTTTTGCCAGTCCATAACTTGGCTATATGCCGAAAAGCCAGCGATAATCATCTTAGGCTTATGCTCACGGGCTAGGCGAGCCACTTCATCATAATCAATCAAGCCGTCATCGGTAATACCATAATGCACGGCATTGTAAGTCTTGCCAGAGAACGACACGCTTGCCCCATGTGTCAAGTGTCCGCCGTGGGCAAGGCTCATGCCAAGCACAGTATCGCCTGCTTCTAGTAGGGCAAGGTACACGGCGGCGTTGGCGTTAGACCCTGAGTGTGGCTGTACGTTGGCATAGTCCGCCCCAAACAACTCTTTGGCACGGTCAATCGCAATCTGCTCAATCACGTCTACGTGTTCACAACCGCCATAATAGCGTTTGTTGGGGTAGCCTTCGGCATATTTGTTGGTAAGGTTTGAGCCTTGGGCTGCCATGACAGCAGGGGAGCAGTAGTTCTCACTGGCGATAAGCTCAATGTGGTCTTCTTGACGCTGTCCTTCGGCATCAATGGCGACAGCAATCTCAGGGTCAATGGCGTGTAGGGAGATGTCTTTGAACATAAAAAATCCTTAGGTTGGAAAGATTAGAAATGAAGTGGCATAAATAAACATGCTAAGTGTATCATATTTTGTCTAAAATGGTAGGGGTATTTTTTGGGGTAAGAACGATTGTTTTAACCTTTAAAAGAAAAAACAAAAAAATCAAGACAAATACCCCATAATATGATAGATTAACCTGTTTTTGATAATTATTTTTTTGAATAATTACTCTAAAATAAACATTATTTTATATCATTTCAATAATTCATGGGGAATGCGTATGCTAACCTTTATTGGGCTTGCGATTATCGTGATAATCGTGGCACTTCTTTTGACCGAAAAGGTCTCGCCTGTGATTGCGATGGTCATTGTGCCACTCATTGGGGTATTGGTGGCAGGCTTTGATTTAGGTCAGGTCAAGGATTTTTATACTGATGGCACACGTTCGGTGATCCAGATTGTCATCATGTTCATTTTTGCCATTTTGTTTTTTGGCATCATGAGTGATGTGGGGCTGTTTCGTCCGCTCATCAATGGTTTGGTTAAGCTCACTCGGGGTAACATCATTGCCGTGAGTGTCGGCACGGTGTTGGTGTCGGTGGTGGCACAGCTAGATGGAGCGGGGGCGACCACGTTTTTGCTTGTTGTACCTGCCTTGTTGCCTTTGTATAAAAAATTGCACATGAACCCTTATATGCTGTTTTTATTGCTGGCGGCCAGTGCCGGCGTGGTCAATATGCTCCCTTGGGGTGGCCCGACAGGACGGGTGGCGACCGTGCTAGAAATGGACGTAAACGAGCTGTATCAGCCTTTGTTTAGTGTGCAGGTCATTGCTTTGACGTATATTGTGGCGTTGGCGGTGTTTTTGGGTTTGCGTGAAAAAAGACGTATTACCAAAGAATTTGGCACGTTGCCTGATGTGGGCGAGCTTATCGCCCCTGCCCAAATGACGGACGAAGAGACACGCCTTGCCAAACCAAAGCTGTTTTGGGTCAATGTGGTGATATTTATCCTAGCGATGGCGGTGCTATTTTCGGGCAAATTGCCCCCTGGTTATGTGTTTATGATTGCCACGTCGGTGGTGCTACTCATCAACTACCGCAATCCCAAAGAACAGCTTGAACGCATTAACGCTCATGCAGGCGGGGCGATTATGATGGCAAGCATCATCTTGGCGGCAGGGACGTTTTTGGGGATTTTAAAGGGAACGGGTATGCTTGATGCCATTGCCAATGATTTGGTCAAAATCCTGCCAAATGCCATGTTGCCATACCTACACATCATCATCGGTATGCTGGGCGTACCCTTGGAGCTGGTACTTAGCACGGACGCTTATTATTTTGGGCTGTTTCCAGTGGTGGAGCAAATCACAAGCCAAGCAGGGGTCGCCCCAACATCGGCAGGCTATGCCATGCTTATTGGCAGTATCGTGGGGACGTTTGTTACGCCACTATCGCCTGCGTTATGGATGGGCTTAGGTCTTGCCAATTTGTCTATGGGTAAACATATTCGCTATTCGTTTATGTGGATTTGGGGCTTGTCGGTGGCGATTTTGGCAAGTGCGATTGTCATTGGGGTCATTCCTTTGGCATAAGGCTAATATCAGCCAACAACAACCGCTCAATGTGATTTGGGCGGTTTTTATTACAAATTTGTCTTTCCTGCCGAGAATTTTTATGAAAAATCCGTCAAAAACACTTCCTGCACCAACACCGCTCGCCCTTGCCAATCATAAACCGTATTTCGCCCCCAATGTTCATTATTATCAAAAAAGTAAGTGCGTTTGTGGGGTAGATTTTTATTGTGCTTAAACATGACATAGCCAATCGGCGTGCGTTTTAAGTGGCGTAGGCGTTTGGCATTGCCGACTAGGCTTGTCAAGGGAAATACGCTTTTGGCACGCACCCATGCTTTGTCATCATCGCCAAACAGCTCCACTTCACGCACCCACGCAAGAGTAGGGCGGTGGATGGGCAGTCCTAAGAGTTTTTTGGTGGCAAAGTCAATGGTTTGATGACCTTCATGCACCACATTGACACGCAAGGCTTGCCCTGCTCGCTGTTCTAATAAGGCGGTGAGCGAGCCGTGAGAATACAGATAAGGGGCTAGGGTGGTGGGCGGTGTAGTCATGATAAATTTTTGTGAAATTTGGCAAATTTTAGCACAAAACAATACGCAATAGGATAAAAACGGATGATTTTTGAGATGTTTTGTTACAATTTGGCAGATTTTTCAAAAAATTTTTATAAAAAATCAAACATCATCATCAAGACAATTTATACACCCCATTTTGATAAAATAGCCCCACTTTTCAAAGGGTTATCACATCGCCTGCCTTAATTATCATCAATTTTTATAATGAAAAACCCAACATCATTTTTTTAAAAAATAGTCATAATTTAAGCAGACTATTGGATAAATGCCAAACTTTTGGGTATGCTAGGCACATGAAAAACAAACGAGCAATACAGATGGTTTTGCATTGCTTTTTTCATAAGTTGGCAGTTTTGTCATTCACGGTCCTAGACCCATGAACCTATAAGGAAAATTATCATGACTTACCAATCCGCCCTAGAACACGTTCGCAACGTTAAAGCCAAATTAGGTGGCACTTGGGACGCTATCCGCCCAGAAGATGCCGCTCGCATGATTGTCCAAAACCGTTTTAAAACAGGTCTTGACATCGCCAAATACACCGCAAGCATTATGCGTAAAGATATGGCGGAATATGACGCTGACAACTCCAAATACACCCAATCACTCGGCTGTTGGCATGGATTTATCGCCCAACAAAAAATGATTGCCAACAAAAAATACTTCGGCACCACCAATAAACGCTACATCTACCTATCAGGCTGGATGGTTGCCGCCCTTCGCTCTGAGTTTGGTCCTTTGCCTGACCAATCCATGCACGAAAAAACTGCTGTGCCAAAGCTGATTGAAGAGATTTACACGTTCTTACGCCAAGCAGATGCCAAAGAACTAAACGACTTGTTCCGTGCCTTGCAAAAGGCTGAGCAAGCAGGCGATACCGCTAAGGTAAAAGAGCTAGAAAGTCAAATTGACAACTTTGAAACCCACGTTGTGCCAATCATCGCTGACATTGATGCAGGTTTTGGTAACGAAGAAGCGACTTACCTACTTACCAAGCAAATGATTGAAGCAGGTGCGTGTGCCATTCAAATTGAAAACCAAGTCTCAGATGCCAAGCAGTGCGGACACCAAGCAGGTAAAGTTACTGTACCACACGAAGACTTCCTAGCCAAAATCAATGCCGTGCGTTATGCGTTCTTGGAGCTTGGCGTGGACGAGGGCGTGATTGTTGCCCGTACCGACTCAGAAGGTGCTGACCTTACCCAAAAAATTCCTGTAAGCCGTGAACCCGGTGATTTGGCAAGCAAATACATCAGCTACCTAGAAACCACCGAAATTGACATCTCAGAAGCTAAGGAAGACGAAATTCTTATCAAGCGTAACGGCAAGCTACACCGCCCAACTCGCCTAGCTTCTGGCTTGTATCAGTTCCGTGAAGGCACTCAGCATGACCGTGTGGTGCTAGACTGCGTAACTTCGCTCCAAAACGGTGCGGACATGATTTGGATTGAGACCCCAACCCCAGACGTGGCAGGCATTGCAAGTTTTGTTAATGACATCAAAAAACAAGTCCCAGACGCCAAGTTGGTGTACAACAACTCACCGTCATTTAACTGGACAATCAACTTCCGCCAACAAGCCTATGACCGCTGGGTTAGCGAGGGCAAAGACGTATCAGGCTATGACCGTGCCAAACTTATGGACGCTCAATATGATGACAGCGAGCTTGCTCGTGATGCGGACGAAAAAATCCGTACCTTCCAAGCAGACGCTGCCCGTGAAGCAGGTGTGTTCCACCACCTAATCACGCTACCGACTTACCACACCGCCGCTCTATCTACGCACGAGTTGGCAAAAGGTTACTTCGGTGATGAGGGTATGCTTGCCTATGTCGCTGGCGTTCAGCGTAAAGAAATCCGTGATGGTATCGCTTGCGTGAAACACCAAGCCATGGCAGGTTCTGACATTGGCGATGACCACAAAGAGATTTTCTCTGGTGAAAATGCCCTAAAAGCAGGTGATGCGAGCAAGAACACCATGAACCAATTTGGCGGTTAATAGACCTGCTAAATAAAAGAAACGGTGTTTTGCTGTTAAGGTAGAACACCGTTTTTGTTTAAAATTTAATAAACGATAATGCAAAATGGTATTTTATCAATAACGGGCGTGTGCAACACGCCCCTACAATATCACATTATCTAAATGAAACCTATATTTTTAAGGACAAAATTATGGCTACCCAACGCATTACCAAAGGCTCGCTTGCCATTGACAAAATTTTATTTGATTTTATTGAAAATGAAGCCCTGCCTGTCGCCAAACTTGACAGCGACACTTATTGGAAAAATTTTGAGCAGGTCGTTCTTGATTTGACCCCAAAAAACAAAGCCTTGCTTGCTCGCCGTGATGAATTGCAAGCCAAGATTGACGACTGGCACAAAAACAACGCCTATGAATTGTCATCTTACAAAAATTTCTTGACCGAAATCGGTTATCTTGAACCCATCGTTGCCGATTTTGAGATTAGCACCCAAAACGTGGACGATGAGATTGCCACCATTGCAGGAGCTCAGCTTGTCGTGCCTGTGCGTAACGCCCGTTATGCCCTAAATGCAGGTAACGCCCGTTGGGGTTCGCTGTATGACGCATTGTATGGCTTTGACGTGATTCCTGAGACAGACGGAGCTGAAAAAGGCAAAGGTTATAACCCTGTGCGTGGGGCGAAGGTTGTGGCATTTGCCAAGAATTTTCTTGATGAAACATTCCCCCTAGCGGACGGCTCGCACGCTGATGTAACGTCTTACACCATAAAAGACGGTAAATTATCTGCCAAAATTGACGATAAAGTAACCACTTTAACCGAAAATAAAGTAGTCGGCTACAATGGTACGCCTGACAATCCTAGAGAAATTATCCTAAAAAACAACGGCTTACACGTCATTATCCAAATTGACCCAGAAAGCCCAATCGGCAAAGACGACAAAGCAGGGGTCAAAGACGTGGTGCTAGAATCTGCCGTTACCACCATTCAAGACCTAGAAGACTCTGTGGCGGCGGTAGATGCCGAAGAAAAAGTAGAAGGCTATCGCAACTGGCTTGGGCTAATGAAAGGCGATTTGTCCGAAACCTTAGAAAAAAATGGCAAAACCATTACCCGTACCCTAAACGCTGACCGCACTTATACTGACTTAAATGGCAATGCTAAGACCCTGCACGGGCGTTCGGTCATGCTACTTCGTAACGTGGGGCATTTGATGACAAACCCTGCTATCCTAGTGGGTGGCGAAGAGATTTTTGAAGGGATTATGGACGCACTTATCACGCCCATGCTCTCTGCCGTTGACATTCGTGGCGAGAATACCTTGCGTAACTCTCGCACAGGCTCGATGTATATCGTCAAGCCAAAAATGCACGGCTCGGACGAAGTGGCGTTTGCCGTTGAGCTGTTCTCTCGTGCCGAAGAAGCCATTGGCTTGCCCAAAAATAGCCTAAAAATGGGCATCATGGACGAAGAGCGTAGAACTTCTGCCAACCTTAAAAACTGCATCGCCCAAGCCCGCGAGCGGACGATTTTTATTAACACCGGCTTTATGGACAGAACGGGCGATGAGATTCACACCGCCATGCACGCAGGGGCGTTTGTGCGTAAGGGCGAGATTAAGGGACAGGCGTGGTTTGGGGCGTATGAAGAGCGTAACGTCTCAATCGGTCTAAAAGCAGGACTGCGTGGCAAAGCCCAAATCGGCAAAGGCATGTGGCCTAAGCCTGATGAGCTTGCCGATATGTATCGCACCAAGATTGAGCACCCCCAAGCAGGGGCAAACTGTGCATGGGTACCGTCTCCAAGCGGTGCGGTGATTCACGCCATTCATTATCACAAATGCAATGTCATGAGTCGCCAAGAAGAGCTTGCACGCCTTGCCACGCCTAGCCTTGATGACCTTTTGACCATTCCACTTGCCACCAATACCAACTGGACAGCGGACGAAAAACGCCGTGAACTTGAAAACAACTGCCAAGGCATTTTGGGCTATGTGGTGCGTTGGGTTGATTTGGGCGTGGGTTGTTCCAAAGTGCCTGACATCAACAACGTAGGGCTAATGGAAGACCGTGCCACCTTGCGTATCTCATCTCAGCACGTCGCCAACTGGCTCGCTCACGGTATCGTAACTGCTGATGAAGTTTGGGACACCCTAAAACGCATGGCAAAAGTCGTGGACGAGCAAAACGCATCTGACCCCGCCTATCGTCCGATGTCGGCTGATTTTGATAATAATATTGCCTTTGCCGCCGCCGCCGACCTTATCTTTAAGGGAGCGACCGAGCCGTCTGGCTATACCGAGCCACTGCTACACAAGGCAAGATTAAAGCTAAAAGGCTATCAAGGCGACTGATAAACCGCCCTATGGCCAATCAAAAACCCCAAATTAGTTTGGGGTTTTTGATTGGGTGTGATAAAGAGATTGAATTATTTAAAAATGGTTTAGGTAAATTTAGAGGGTTTGTATTTATAATCGCAGAACTCTAAAATTACCACAAATTCAATGACGCATCGGTGTAGGGACGTGCTGAGCACGTCCAATAAAATCGTTATATCATCAAGATGTGT
>ERZ1023425.17-NODE-17-length-71210-cov-10.947017_pt1 | contig 71210 bp, 57 predicted proteins | sample MGYA00380514_ERZ1023425 | MGnify/ENA primary metagenome ERZ1023425 (study PRJEB33173, sample SAMEA4830391) | metagenome | study: EMG produced TPA metagenomics assembly of the PRJEB25223 data set... | reverse complement strand
TCTGAGTATGCCATAGGGGTATTGTAGCATATTTTGGGTTCGGTTGGTATAGCTTTCATTGGGAATCACGGTCAAAATATTAACCTGTTCATCATAAATTCGTTCGCCTTTTTGATTCACAGGCAAACGAAGTCCACGCCCAATTTCTTGGCGTTTTTTGATTTGTGAAGTTGTTTCATTTAAAGTACAAATCTGAAAAACATTGGGATTATCCCAACCTTCTTTTAATGCCGAATGGCTAAAAATAAATCGCACAGGCTCATCAAGCGACAATAACCGCTCTTTATCCCTCATAATCAATTCATAAGCATTGTTATCATCTTTGGTTGTGCCGTTACTATTTTTGGCATTGCCTTTTTTGTCTTGGCTAAAATAGCCATTATGTACGCCACTTGCTGATTGTTTGGTTTCTAATTCATACAATTCTTCAAACCACTCATAAAACTTACCAATTTCACCTTGTGCATTGGTGCGATAATTTTCCACTTTATCAATAAAAAATAGCGACAATACTTTAATGCCTAATGGATTTAACTGCTTTTCACGCTGCAGATGTGTTTTAATCGTGGCGTGAATTTGCTGTTTCATCATATCATCTTTAAGATAATCCAAATTTACGCCACAGGCAATTTCTATACCATTAGAAAATCTAACTATTTTGTTTTCTAAATCAATGCCTGTAACCATAAATCCTTGATAGTTGGGATTTTGTTTTGATAGTTTATATAAATCATGATTTTTGTCATTGGTTGTTACAGTAACAACTTTTCTTTTCAATTCTTTATTTTCATTAACATCAATAAGTATTTTTGCTTTTAATCCGCCTTTATTGATGACTTCTTTTAATTCAATAAAAGCATTATTTTTATCCTGCGACACCACAGAATTGACGACAATTTGTTTTACCAAATTCTTTTCAAATGCTTGTACAGGATTTAGGCTATACACTTTATTGATAATTTCTTTATGCGTTGCCGAATATCCAACCGCAAATAATGGATTTAAATTTTCAATGGCATTTTTGCGTTTATCACTGCTGATATTTTGTGGTTCATCAATAATAATGATTGGGTTTGTTGCTTGGATTAACTCCATTAACACGCCATTTTCTCGCTGTTGATTGATGATATTGCTTTCTTTTTCAAAAGATTGAATATTCATCACCAAAATTTCAATATGTGTGCTTGTCGCAAAATGTTTTAACATATTGGTTTTTTGACCGCTATATTCGCCATAATGATAAATTGGCGAATTAAATTCATCTTTAAAATAGGCTTTTGTGCTATTTAAAGTTTGCAATACACCTTCACGAATGGCAACACTTGGCACAACAATGATAAATTTTCGCCAGCCATAGCGTTGATAAAGCTCAAAAATGGTATTTAAATAAACAAAAGTTTTGCCCGTACCCGTTTCCATTTCTACGCTAAAATACAAATTATCCAACTTATCAGACAAAGAAAGCTGATTTTGTGTTTGGATATTTTTTAGATTATCAAAAATATCATCTTTGGATAACGATAATTCATTGGCAATCACACGCACATTGTCTTTATCCGATAAGCTAAAATCATCTTGATGATGTGTGATTTCGCCTTGAAATAAATCCACGATACTATCAATCGCCTGTTTTTGATAATCTAAATGCTCATATTGAATTTGCATTACCTATTCCCCCAATAATTAAATACTTTCAAAATTTAGTCCAGCATCTTTAAATTGCAAAATCACATTGGATTTTTCACTGTCATTTAAAAATGCTTTGTCCAATACAACGGTTTTGGCAGGTTTTTTGGCGATGATAGCATGAAACTCATCTTGGGATAATGAGTTTAGCACAATGGCGTACGATTTATTTTCACAAGTTAGCCAATAAACACCCTTTTCAAAGTGAATATCTGCCGTTAATTTTAATCCCATCTTTAATAGCAATTCATAGACAATATCCATCTCATTGGCATTATCTTTTAGGAGATCAATATACATTTCTAATTGCTTGGCAATATCATCATCGTCAATTTGCCACGCTTTAAAATTACTATCACTTAGTTTAAATACCTTAAATCCTATATCAAGGGCTTTATCAGGATTTTCGGCTTTGATTTTTGCCCCTGCACGGCGAATGCGTTCTTTGGAGATATCGCTAATGGTTTTAAATCCAGCTTTATAGGCTTCGCTTTTTTCATCGGTTAATTCTGGTAATTGCACCATTATAAACTGACGATTACCGTTATCTTCTGAGTTTAATTGCATGACAGCGTGGGCGGTGGTTGCCGAACCTGCAAAAAAGTCTAGGGTTATTGAATTTTTATTGGTAGCTATTTTTAATAGCTTAATAAGCATACTTACTGGCTTTGTGTATTCAAATAATTTTGCACCAAATATTTTTTCAATGTCTTTTCTTGAATTGTCATTTGAGTAGCTATTATCTACCATTTCCAATGTTGAAAATACTTTTGTTCTACTTTCATAAATGATGATATAATCATTTTCACACTTCTCAATTTTTGCATTCTCATAGGTTTTTGTGTATATCCTATCTCCTTTTACGACAATAAATCCATTTTCCAATCCAAAATCAAATAATTTTTTAGACCAACGCCAACAAAAATCACTATTTGGATTTCTTTCAATTCTTTCCAACATTTCGCTATGACTAACATTACCTGCACGAAAAATTTTGCCATTCAAGTTGATTTCATAATCTAATGATTGTGAATATTGTATTGAGCTATAATCCAAAGTTTGACTTAATTTATAAGCACCCCTTTTGTCATAATGTTCATCTTTGTATTTGTAACCTTTATCAGTATGTAATTCCTGTACAAACTCCAATAAATCACTTTTTGCATAAATCAGAATATAATCGTGATTTTTTGCAATAGAACCACTAGTTTTGCCAGCTTTTTTGGTAATTCTTGGCACACTTCCTATAAAATTCTCCCCACCAAAAATCTCATCACATAATAATTTTAATTGAGCCTGTTCATTATCATCAATACTAATAAAAATCACGCCATCATCAGAAAGTAAAGTATGAGCCAAATGCAAACGGGGCAACATCATATTCAGCCAATTAGAATGATAATGCCCATTGTCTTTGCTATTCTTTTTAAAGGATTTTAATAATTCGCCATTGATATTTCTATCGCCTGTGGCAATTTCATACTCTTTTTTGCTTTGGCTAAAATCATCGTGATAAATAAAGTCATTGCCCGTATTATAAGGCGGGTCAATGTATATCATTTTGATTTTGCCTGCATAGGATTTTTGTAATATTTTTAGGGCTTCTAAATTATCACTTTCAATAAAAATGTTTTGTGTGGTATCAAAATCCACGCTCTCGGCAGGACAAGGGGCTAATGTATTATTTGTGGGACGTTGCAGGGCTTGATAGGCGGTTGATTTTCCCGCCCAATTTAAGCCGTAGCGTTCGTTTTGGGCAGGGTGGTCGCCCAGTAGGGTTTTGAGTTTTTCTAGGTCTAGGGTATTTTCGGAAAATATTTCGGGGAGAATTTGGCGAAGTTTGGTTAATTTTTCACCAAAAAAGTCGGTATTATGGGCAGTTTTTAGGCTGTTGGTTGGTTGGTTGGTTGGTTGGTTGGTTGGTTGGTTGGTTGGTTGGTTGGTTCATTTTGCGATTTTCCATAGCAAGTGTCAAGTAAAATTTTTTATTTTAACAAATTTTTTGATAAACATAAAGCCAGTTTTTGGCAAAAATAAAGGCGTACCATTTAGCACGCCTTTATTTTTAAATGACAATTAACGCCTAGCCACGCACCGCTTTTACCGCTTCGCCCACCGCCTTTTTAAAGCGAGTGATGACCTCTTGGCACTCGTCCGTAGTAATGGTAATCGGACAGAGCAAACGCACCACCGTACCGCCACGACCGCCCCGCTCCAATAACAGCTTATTATCAAAGCACGCTTTTTGGATAGCGACCGCAAGCTCACTGTCGGCAGGGTATGACCCCATGTGGTCGGCGGATTTACGCTCGTCCACAATCTCAATACCCACCATCAAGCCACGCCCACGCACATTGCCAATACAGGGGAATTCTTGTGCAATTTTACGCAGTTCATCACGCAAAAACTCGCCTTGAATGCGTGAATTTTCGGCAAGGTTGTTGTTTGTGATTTGTTCTAGGACGTTATATCCTGCCGCCATGGCTAGCTGATTGCCACGGAATGTGCCTGTGTGTCCTGCTGGTGCCCATGCGTCAAACTTTTTGTTAATGGCAAGCACGGCAAGGGGCAAACCACCGCCCACCGCCTTGGACATGACGACCACATCAGGGACGATTTCGGCGTGCTCAAAGGCAAACATCTTGCCAGAGCGGGCAAAGCCTGCTTGCACTTCGTCTAAGATTAGCACGATGTCGTGTTTTGCGGTAACTTCACGAATTTTTTGGAGCCATTTTTTGGGGGCAGGGACAACACCGCCTTCGCCTTGAATGGCTTCTAGGATAACGGCAGCAGGCTTGACAACGCCACTTTCTACGTCTTCAATGAAGTTTTCAAAATAATAGGACAATGCGTCCACGCCCGCTTCACCACCAAGCCCTAGCGGACAACGGTATTCGTGCGGATAAGGCATAAACTGCACGCCCGCCATAAGATTGCCAACTTTTTCTTTGGCAGACAAGTTGCCTGTCATGGCAAGCGAGCCATGCGTCATGCCGTGATAACCGCCAGAGAATGCGATGACATTATCACGCCCTGTATAGGTTTTGGCAAGTTTAATGGCGGCTTCTGTACCGTCCGCCCCTGTTGGACCACAGAACTGCAAGACGAAATCTTTTGGGAAAAATGACAATAATTTTTCGGTAAATGCGTCTTTAATCGGCGTGGTGATGTCAAGGGTATGCAGTGGCAAACCGCTTTCTAGCACGTCTTTAATGGCGTTGATGGTGGCAGGGTGATTGTGTCCTAGGGCTAGCGTACCTGCTCCTGCTAGGCAGTCAAGGTATTCGTTGCCTTCTACGTCCACCACCCAGCAACCTTGTGCTTTGGCAATGGCTAGGGGAAGTTTGCGTGGGTAGCTACGGACATTTGACTCCATTTGGTTTTGACGAGTCAAGTAGTAGTCGTTGGTTGCACCGTCTTTGGGAGTTACGGGGGCATGATTTACAGAATGAACGCTCATATCGGATTACCATCTCAGATAAGGGTTAAAAGAAAAACCTATGAATAAGACATTAAATTTAACAAATTCAATATCATATCCCTAAACCCAAACCCAATTTATCAAATAAAATTTGGGTTTAATAAGGTCATGACGTTCGGCGTGTGGTTCAATGAACGATAAAGTAAAAATGAAAAATTCATTGCACACCAGTTTTGCAAGAGTAATCATAAATAATGATTTGACCGCTTGCACGGCAATAATACTTTTAAAAATTTAACAGAACAAATGTAAACTTATTAAAAATTTAAAAGTGGCAAATTATAGCATATGTTCAAAATTTGACAACTAATTTTTCACTTAATATACCCCACTCTCATTTATGTAAGCGATTGATTTATCAAGGGCGAACGTAATTTGCCCCTACAATCTTAAAAAATAATTTAATAAAAATCAATAAGCTACCATTTTAAGTTGAGAATGAAGTTTAATATGTATGTTTTGCTTTTATCTTATTGTACCATGCTTTGAGTGCGGGTACACAAAACGTTACAAAAACAAAAACCAGATACACATCTGGTTTTTGAGCTTATCCACTACTTTGTTACTGTATCAGCTCTATCCAAATACCGCTCCACTGCTTTTACATGTTCATTAGCATGTCGCCAGCCTCTTGTGCGATATTCTTGGCTTGCCCAAAATAATTTAATCTCACTCTCAGCAATCAGATGGGCAACATCATCAAAACGTGGGTGTTTTTTGATTGTTGCAATTTTTTGCCACAAATCAGGGCGGTAGTCAAGAAAATCAGGATGTTGCTCATTTTGTGACACGATGGCAGTCTCTGATAATAAGGCTTTGGCTTTATCAGTTGTTTCGTCAGGGACTTGTAAATGAGCATTATCTAACAAGGACAACAGATAAATGGTTTGCTCTATGGCTCGGTCACGCTCGCCATTTAAGCTGTTTTCATTATCTTCATGCAAAGCATAAATTACCCAAGCATTTGCTCGGTACGCGTGATAACGAATCGTTGTATCAGTCGCTGACAAGTAGGGCTTGATACGTTCTTTGATACACAACGCATCTAACACAAATTGCTTATGAGCCGTCCCCTTGGGCAGACTTGATGGCATATTACGAACAACATCAGACTCACGCATGCAGTAGGTGCCAGCTTGGTAACGGTCATGGTCATCGGGCGAAACCAACAATGGACTGGCATGAGCGGTCATACTCACGCCAGACACCATCATCAATGCCAGCATTCTTATCATCTTCACGTTCATTATTAGCCCCTCAATGTGGTAAATCAGCAGGTTCGTCTGCGGTAGGCATCATACTTCCATTTGTTTTATTTTGCCCACGCTTAAATAGTGTCTCGTCAAACTTAAAGCGAAGTCTCACGTAACCACCTTTTTGATTGGTCTGACTATCAGCAATGTCTTCATCATGGTAACCCATAAAGTTATAACCTGCCGACAACCAAAGGTTAGTCAGTGGACTATAACCCACTTCCGCACCAAGCAAGTGATAACGACTGTCATTTTGGCGAGTCCACATGGTTCCTGCTTGCATGCCCACATCCCAACGCTCACTCATATCATACATCATACGACCACTTACCAGATGTGTGTCAGTACGACTGTTAACGCCCAAACTGTCAAGCTTATTCCACTTACCTGCATAATGCGATGATAATGTCAGACGACGTGTTGGGTGATAATTGGCATGCAAAGAAGCAATGTAAGTATCTTTATGATACGGTGTGCCAGTTAGGCTATTATCATCTAAGCGGTATTCTACCTTGGCAAGATAATCGATGATGTTGCTGTTATAATCTCGATACGCCACGCCTAGGATAAAGCGGTCAACGGTGCGACTGTTGCCCGTCGTGTTATCATCTTGACGACTGTAATGGTTTTTGGCAAGCAAAGTTGTGTCTTCGCTGGCTTTATACGCATAGCCCAAAGTGGATAGCAGCGTGTCTGATTGCTCGCCCCAGCGTTTTTCAATGCGTCCCGATGCTTTGTAGTTTGTTTTTGGCAAATAATCCACGCCGAACGTTACCGCCGTGGCATCATTACTACCCTCTCCTGATAAGGTCTCCAAACGCTCCAAAGATGTATTAATATACACCCCCTCACGCACTTGGAATTTATTACGCAAGCCGATAGAAGCTTCATTTTCACGAGCAGAAATACCATCTTTTAGGCGGTATTCACTAAACACCTGACCATCTTTCATATAGTTGGCATCCACACCAATGATGGTATTATTACTCTCATTGGTGTCTGTCAAGCCATAATCGCCCGTCAAACTACTGCTTAACTCATGACGAGCGTACAACCTGCCCTTATCCCACAATGATGTTTCACCACCAACTGCCCAAGCATTACGGTCACTATGCTCAATGTCTTGTTCATATTCAGCAAAGATTTTACTTTTGTTAAACTGGGGCAGGTTAGCAGTAACTTTGGCACGCACGGTTGTACCATGATAATCACGCTCAGTTACGCTCGGGCTTAGGCTTTGATTTAGACCATTGGTAACAATCTCACCATAATTGGCAGATGCCACATCATTATCATAATGACGCACGCCCAGCTCAGCCGTTACTTTGTCGGTTAGCCTTCTTTCTACTGCGGCACTCACACCTTGGCGAGTTGCCCCATTGGTGTCATCTTTACTGTATGTTCCTTCTAAATTAAGGCGGGTCTTATCATTTAAACGGCGATTAACATCCAAGCCAATCTCTGTTCGTCCCGCAGTCGCAGGACTGGACAATGGGTCAAAACCAATATCTGCCTTGGTGTAGTTGAGCTTACCTGTCGTGGTTGATGATTTGTAATTTAGCTCAGCTCGCATTGCCTGCCCATCTTTTTCATGGGTTAGGGCGTTGGCATTAATTTGATTTGCCAGCGTATCATTTAACTCATCCGATGAATACCGTGCCATCTCTGCAATAAAACGCACATGATGATTTACATCAATCACTGCATTCACGCTTGACAACTCTTCTTTGTTGGTTGGGTCATCACTTTGGATATAACTTGCTCCCACGCTTACTTTGTCATTTAAGCGATGACGAATATTAGCACCTCCGACGATATACTCCTCGCCAACACCCGTATCCGACTCCACAGTGACACGCAAATAGATGGGATTGCCATCCATATCAGTGCTGGTGATGGGATTACGTAAATATAGCGCTCCTGACACTGCATCTATCTCATAATCACTAAACCGTGCCAATGCTTGACGCTTGACAATGATGGATGGGTTATTTTTGTCACGGGTGATGATTTCTACCATCTCACTGTTTAAAAGCACATCGGAGAAAGTAGCACTGGCATTTGATGACAACAAAGGATAAGGCCCTGAGATGCCCAGTCCACGCGTCTCATTCACGGTTTGCTTGGTACTGGTCTCACTCACAAATGCTTGTGCAATGGTCTTATCATTTTCAAAATGAGCTTTCACCCCCGTCAATGTACGGTCGTACTGACCTAATGACAGTCCATCATTATTGTCCACACGGGTTTTTAGGTCGCCGTACATCAAAAACGACCGACCTTTATCCACACGCACGTAGAGCTTTTCTGATGATTGAGCATCAAAACCTTTGGCGGATGAATCGCCATACACAGGATAATATTCATCAGGGCGTATGTCTCGGAATAAGCGGTCATTATCTGCTTTATCGCTGTCATAACGCATGGTTAGCAGGTAACTGCCCTTTACTTTTCCTTTTAGAAAAAATGCCGAACGCCCCGAAACTTTATCACTACCAGACAAACTTCTTAGCTCTCTCTCAAAGCCATCACTTTCTGAGGCACGCTCAATACCATCAAGAGACAATACACCGTCGATGATGCCCACAGCAATCATCGGACGCAGTTCAGGCGTAAACTCCAAAGGGATGATTTTTTCGGTGCTACCCACTTTGATGTGCAAATTACCCTTGGCAGGTGCGGTCGGTGCCTTAATATTCACCAAAAACTCACCGCCAGTCGCTATGATTTGTGTGCCTGCCTGACTCTTATCCTCATCGGTCAGGGTGATTGTGCCGACCGTAGCGTCTAGCGTAACTGGTGTGGCGGATACATAAGGCTTTCCATCACTATCAGTGAGACTCACTGCCACTTGATATTCACTTTTGCCATCCGCCTGCACTAATTCGCCTGTGCGGGTTTTGACATCACTGATGCGATTAGGGGCGTATACATGAATACTGCTTTGAGAGATGGTTTTTCCTGTACTGTCACGGCTAATAACACTAAGCTCATTACTGCCACGCTCCAATGGTACGGCAACATAATCAAACCCTGAAATACTCTCTTCTTCCCATACCACTTCCTTACCAATACTCTCACGTCCAATCAATCGCCCATTGACATATAAATTGGTATCAGCCCCTTTGGGTGCCTTGATTTGAACACGAATCCTGTGACTATCAACACGCTCTTGATTGGCTAAATTCAAAAAGCCTGCTTCGCTATTTATACCCTCAATTCTCTCGCCCTTATCATCTGATAATGCCAGCTCAATCTCCTGCACTGCTTTTGGTTTTATGGGTGAGATGGTCAGTTTAGGTAAATCTCTCTCGTGAACATCACTCCCTTTTACTGCCTGACAGCTGATTTGCCCATCAATATGAAGTGCATCTTTACAACCCTCAGCATTAACGTCATCATTCTTTTTGTTATAGTTTGGTTCAAGCTCCAAGGTGGATTTTACTACCTGTTCAAGAGCAGTATTGGTCGTCTTCACGCTTTGAGCTCTTACCTTTAATTCTTTGGCAAGCTCCTCTGAGATACCATCTAGTGCATCGGTCAGACCAAAATCCGCACGATGAAGTTCGCCATATTTTAAATCAATAAAACGACTGCCTGCATCGCCTGCATTGCGGTTGGATTGCTCAACCAGCTCCACGCCCAAGCCATGCTGACCTTTTGGTAGGGTTGTGCGGTCAAGCTTGATAACGTGCGTGGTTGCTTTAATGCCATACAGACTGTATTTACCCTCGCTGTCAGTAATAGCATAAGTACCATCTTCTAGATATAGTCGCACGCCTGCCACGCCCAACTCACCAAGTTCAAGCTGTTGAATGCCATCACGATTGCCATCAGCATAGACTTTGCCGATGATGATACCATCGGTGCTAATACTGTCACGATTGACAACAACTTTGGCTTGTGCTACTGATGATGCGGTCGGCTGTCCCGTCAAGGTGCTTACCCCTTCGACATGGGCTCGGTTAATGCCATCTCCTGCAAGGGCGGCTGCACCAACACGCACTCGATAACTAATGCTGTGTTTTTGCCCCGCCTCTATGTGTCCCAGTCCTAGGGTTATATATTTGCCCGATGGCACAAAATCTGTATCAATCTTTTGCCCATTAAGACGCACCGTTCCTGTCACATAACCAAGACCTGTGGGCAGATTATCTTTTAGCTGTACATTACTAATGGCGTACCGACTGTTGTTTTGGACAACGATGTTATAATCAATAAACTCACCAACCGTCGTTTCTCTAACATTGGCAGTTTTGTCAATGATGAGTTCATTTTTGTTGTCAATTACAGCAATTTTGGCAGAGACTGATTTTTTGTACAACTCACCAACAGGTGTTTTAATACCTGCTGGGGTCTCACAGTGTGTCGGTATGGCGGTCAAAATATCATCGCTAAGCGTCTGCATGATGTCATCTAACTTTGCCTGTGCATTTAGCTCTGTTGGGAAGTCCACACGGTATTTACCTGTGTTATTACCCGTCTCCACAGCTTTTAAGGTTAGATCATCGCCTGTCTTGGATGATGAGACATTTAGCCAAGTATAGTCCTTGCCATCGCCAGTAGAATTACACAACGCCATACCCACTTCAAGATAGGCATTATCCCCTGCCATGATAAACTCTACCGGCTTACTATAATTGGCTGTTTTATATTCAATTCGTGGCTCCACAATCAACACACGGTCGGTTGCACTGTCATAGGCACTATTATCTTCCACTACTGTCGCAGTGATTTTGATTCCGGCCTGATCACCATCTTTGGCGGTAGGCGTAGTCATGGCTTTGACAATTAGGGTAATCTTCTCGCCTGCCTTAATACTGATTGCGATATTTTGGTCAATCAGCTCATCCTCATCTGCCACGCCATTGCCATTGTAGTCAGCATAAACTTTCGCCTGCCCTACCACGTTACCGTCCAATTCACTGATGGCAATCTTCACATTTTCGTCATAAAAACCTGTATTGGTCAGCACATTTGTCCAGACCACTTCCTGATTGGGTTCATGAGTTAGGCGTTCAGGTTCAGTAATATTTACCGCATAAGCAACCTTGGGAATTGCTTTGGTGGTGACTGCATTGGAAGGTGTCGTAAATTTGGTTGAACCTATGCCATAATCTGCCAAGGCGACATTACGAATATCGACCACTGTATTGGCATGACCGTTCATTTGGATAAGCAAAAGACTAGATGCAAGCACGGTAAGCCTGCCCAAAGTAGGACGACTGACAGGTTTTGCAATGACTGACTTTGACATATTTTTTCTCACTTATCCAAATGAATATTTATATTTGGTTAATCGCTTGGTTTGGCGTTGTTTAGCTTCGTTTAACTTGGTTTATTGATTGAGTTGTAGCTTGATGAGTGGCTACCCAAGGCATGCACCTCAGGTAGCACCATCAAATCAATCAATAATTAGATTATTGTTCAGTTTTGATTTTAATTTTAAAGTACAGACTCACAGCACCTTGTGGAGCGATGGTTAATGGCGATGATGACGCCTCGCTACCTGGGGGAGTTGGGGTACCAGTTACTGATTGGTGAATTGAATTCTCCACATAAGTTGCTTTGGCACTCCACTGGGACGCAGCATCCTTAATCACAACATTAGTTAAGCCATGTCCACCTTCACTAAAGCCGTTTTTGGCGGTGATTTTATAAATAATACACTGACCTGGCACTGCATTAGTAAGGTTATTTTTTGTGTAAGCCTGAGAAGCATACGCTGATGTCGCAATGCTACAGTCTGTATCAAGTAGCTGCTCTTTGGTAAGCTCTAGCCCTTTTACAGTCGTAGTATCATTATTTGACACAGGTTTTGGTGCATTGTTGCCAGTTGGGGTAACTGTGATAACACTGGTCTCAGACGCTTCAAGTGCCGCTTCATTGGTCTCAACATGATAACTAATGGTACCCTCACCCCCTGCTGGTAATGTGGGCAGAGTATATACACCACCAGTTGGTGTTAAGGCAACAGGACTGCCATCTTTTGGCGTGTAAGTCACAGTCGTATTTGGCGTAATATTATCACCTGTGTTAGGGTTGGTAATGGTGAATGTCAAACCTGCTTCTTCGGCGTTACCATTATTTTTAATCACATGCTGATAGGTAGCACGTGTGTTATCATTAGTCGTTGGTGGTACTTCTTTGCTGCCCGTACCATCTAAGGTGATGTTACGGTTGGTAAATGACACCACTGCTGGCTTATCACCACCTGGCTCATTCGGGTCATTACCGTCATTTGATGTTTTTGGTTTGGTCGGCTTATTGGTATCTGTACTATCATGGATGATATTAGCATCCGTTGGGTTTGGTGGATTGCTGTTAGCATTATCCGTTGGATTATCATAAACGTCAGCATGGTTGGTTGCAGATTTGTCAGCTGCCAAAGCTTTTTTGTTTGTAATAGTTACTGTAAACTCCAAGGTCAATGTCTCACCCACTTTCAGATCAGCTCCTGAGATGGTTAGCTTATCTTGCTTACCTTGTGCACCTTCTTTTGTCACCGCAACCGTACCCACTCTTGAACCATTGCTCGTTGTGGCAGTTAAAGCAGTTGGGTTTTTGACAGTAAGACCTGCTGGCAATACATCACTAACCAAAATATTTACAGCATCTAACGAATGGTCTGTTTTGCTGTTTGTAACTTTGATGGTATAAGAAAACTCTTCGGTAGTATTTAGGTCAATGATATCAGCACTGGCTGTTTTTACGATAGAAAACACAGGAACCTTAACCACGGCTTGGTTTTCATTAACCAATGTTGCCACTGGCGTTTTACCTGCCTCAGTCGCTTTATTATTGGAAGTGATATACTGACTGGTTGCCGTTATGGTGCCTACACCATTTTTTCCACCCTCTTGTGATTCAGGTGTTTTCAAGTCATAGCTTAGCTCGACCTTTTGACCAGGTTTTAATGTTATGCTCTCACCACTGTTTATTGTACCCGTTTCATCTGTTGAACCGTCTGCATTTTTGATGGTGTAATTGATGGCTGTTGGGCTGGTGAAAGAGTAATCTTTGTTAGCTGTCTCGATATCGGATGCGCCATCGGTGGTGATATTGATGGTATAGGTATCGCTCACGTTACCATTATTGGTTAATGTATTGGTGAACGTAGTCGTACCTCCTGGTACAGCAGTTTGCTTTTCATTTTTGTCATCATTTGCACTGGTACCCTGAGTAGCCACCAAACTAAAACTCGCCACTTCATTAATGTTGACCACCACCGCATTAGAGTTAACGGTTGGCTGTTTTGTACCACCGACACTATACTCTGCGGTTGCTTTGTTGGTGATGGAAATGCCCTGTGCTCTGGTCGCACCATTTGATGTGGTGCTGGCATAAGATACGCCACTAGTAACACCCAAAGCCACGGCGACAGCAGCGACAAGCTTGCGTTGATTGACTGATTTCATGTTTTCTCCTGTGAAAACGTAGTTGACCTAATTGTTAAGTTGAGCTTGACGGATATTTTTAAAAAATAGCCAAAATTTTAATGATTGGTTTTATCGTACCTTGGCATCAATAAATACAGAATTCGTGCTTTTGGCGGGTACATTAGCCACAGTAAAACGTACGGCACGATACTCAGAAACAGGCACTTGCACCACTTTGCCGTTCACTTTGCGGGTGAGTGGTACAGGAGCAAAAGTTTTACCATCTAAGCTGGCGTGGGTTGGTTTGGTGCTAGCACCGCCTGTATAGTTTAGAGCTGCTGGCACAGGAATGGTAATGACGACATTTTGCAATGCTTTATCACTACTATTCTTGTAATCAGCAATATAACGTACAACATCACCACTATTGGCACGACTGACACTCTTTAGTGTCGTCTTACCATCTTTGACGATGACCTGTTTGGCATCTAGATTGACAGACAACTCGCCTGCCGCCATTGCCATGGTGGACAGACCAAGTATGGCTGTTCCTAGCATGGTTTTTAATACTGTATTCATGAATACACTCCGATTGGTGGTATAACCTGTTATAAATAAGCAAAATTACCTGCAATTAATTTTCTTTATAGGTGGCATAAAAATACATGACTGCTATTTGACCTGCTGGCAGGGTAAATGACTCGGTCTGTATCTCTCCACCTGACCCTGCATGCACCTTGGCATAGGCTGTACTATTGGTATTCATAAGATCGCTGTCACATTTACCATTAGCATCAGGCTCACTGGTGCCAACACATAAGGTTGGAGCTGGTTCCAGTTTTAATTGCAACGTCGCCCCCACGCCAGGTTTTAGCGGGTCTTTAATAATAACATTCTCCAAATCAATCTGACTGGTGTTAGTTGCCATAATCTTATAGGCGACACAATCCACGTTTGGCTGTATGATTCTATTTGGGTCATTAGAGTCGGTGTTCAGTGTGTTCTTGCTGTAAGTCTGCTTAGGTAAGTCCGCATCCCCAATCTGACAACCCTTTACCACCGCCTGAGTTTTGGTTAATTTTAAAAGTGCTTCATTAGTATCGCCGAAGTTGTTATTTGGATACTTGTGAATACCTGCACCTGATGCAAGTTTTACCGTAATTTTATTTGGTGTTGTGTCATGCACTGACTCAGAGGCGTTAGTCTCTACAACACATACATTACTTTTGCCACTTAGTGTCTCAGCTGGCACAACAAACTCATAATCACCATCATCCGTCATGGTCTGTTCTGTCGTACCCGAGATGATGGTATTGGTAGTACAATCTACCAGCTTTACCTTGGCATCAGCATAACCCACTTCCTTTTCATCAGATGTGCCATTTTTATTGGCATCATTAAAGACTTTACCACTAATCACGTGTACGTCACGTGGCGTACTGCGAATACCAAATGCTAGCCATTCGTTAGCGGTTTCACCCATTTTTTCATTATATCCAATACTATCAGTCGATGCCCCTTTCATGATACCCTCATAAACCAAAGTTACAGACTGAGCATTATCTACATTAATATAGTACCTGGATGCCTCATTTAAGACAGCATAACTAACATAGCTATTGCCGCTAGGGATGATGGCACCAACATTCAAAGCGGGATAAGAATAGGGATCTCGGTTGGATTTAAATAAGTTATCACGGCTAATCTTTCCATCGCTATCTTTAGGTATGAAGCCATAATATTGACCACCAGAACGCCAGGTAAATTTTCTTGATGTGTATGCATCATCAATAAAGCGTATGGTTGAATTTTTACCCATCTCGGATGCAGATGTTTTAAGGGTTACTTTACTTTTTGTTGTGTAGTATCCATGCTCAAAATTTGCAAATGAGTAGAAGTAAGGCTGCTTAGCATCAGGACTGTCCGCACGCAGCTGTGGCGTAGAAACCGAACCGTTTGCAACGAAATCACAATATGCGACCCGTCTCCGACCTATCCGCCATGCAGTTCCACATTGATCAGCTGAACCCATAAAATAATCACCCATAGAATTATAATGCAGAGGAACATCAGGGTTGGCACTAACTTTGGCTATGGCTTCTTGATTGTCAAATGGTACGTATGATAACGTCTGCCTTGCCAACTCAGAATTACCACCTCTAGATGCTGCGGTCTGGGTGATGACAATACTGTGGTTGTGGTACTTAGAGTCACCCTCCGGCATAAGCGTCAAAGTATAGCTAAATCTATCTTTTACATTACCGGGCTGATTTTTATAAGAAGAGTTATTCTGTACCTGTAGCCCCTGCCCGACAGTATATGTAGAGCCAGCATACCCCTGTTGCTCATTACGAACCAACTTAAAGGTACCTTCCGCACCATTAGTAGTGCGGTAATTGCCTCGCACTTCTGTTTGCGTATTACTGGTAGTGGTCATGACTCCCAAATCATCCGTATAAGCCCTACTCTCTACCGACAGCAATAATCCTGCCATACCCACCATCAATGGGGCAAGTCTAAAAGAACGGGATACCAACATTGGCACAACTTGACGAGAAAGCAAGAACGATAACAAAGACATGGGAGAATCCACCAAATACCAAACACATCAGATTTTTAAAAAAACATCACCATCTATGTCATTTATATGCAATAAGCATGCCACTTAATTTAGTAGTGTTTTAGGTCATTGAAGCATAACAATATTTTTATGTTGCTCATTTGCTCTGTCAAAAACCCAACCCAATTCAACCCCAACCACCAACGGTTACACTTGCAAATTTTTATAAAACTGACAATTTTTGACAAAAACAACCACCAATGGTACAAAATTTGTCAATGACACATCTGATCAAATACGCTTATGCCAAAAATAGTTACAAATTTCCCCCGAAACACTTTGCAAAATCCGCCAAATGGGTGTATAAATATACTTTTGCCAACCCAATCTCCTTATAAGGATTTTTCATGACTTTATCCCTTAACAAAGACAAAATTCGCTTTTTGCTCTTAGAAGGCGTGCATGACAACGCCCTAAAAGTGCTAAACGAAGCTGGCTACACCAACATCGAATACATCAAGACCGCCCTTGATGAAGATGAACTCATCGAAAAAATCAAAGACGCCCATTTCATCGGTATCCGCTCACGCACCCAGCTCACTCGCAAGGTGCTAGAATCTGCCGAAAAACTCATCTGCATTGGCTGTTTTTGTATCGGCACCAACCAAGTGGATTTGGACGCTGCCTTAGAGCTGGGCATTCCTGTCTTTAACGCCCCCTACTCGAACACTCGTTCGGTTGCCGAGCTGGTGCTTGCTGAGACCATCATGCTCATGCGTGGCATTCCTGAGAAAAATGCGGTCGTCCATCGTGGTGGCTGGAACAAATCTGCCAAAGACAGCTATGAAGTGCGTGGCAAGACCATGGGTATCGTGGGCTATGGTTCTATCGGCTCACAGCTATCCGTACTGTGCGAAGGACTGGGCATGAAAGTCATCTATCATGACGTGCTGACCAAATTACCACTGGGTAATGCCGTGCAAGTGGGCAGTTTTGATGAACTCCTAGAAAAAGCTGACGTGGTAACCCTGCACGTCCCTGACCTGCCTAGCACCCGCAATATGATGACCGCTCGTGAGTTTGGCAAGATGAAAGACGGCTCGTTCTTTATCAACGCTGCTCGTGGCGGGTGTGTGAATATTGACGACTTAGCCGCCGCCCTAGAAAGCGGTAAGATACTCGGGGCTGCCATTGACGTATTCCCCAAAGAACCAAAATCAGCCGATGAAGAGTTCATCTCGCCCTTGCGTGCCTTTGAGAACGTCATTCTCACCCCTCATGTCGGCGGTTCTACCCAAGAAGCCCAAGCCAACATCGGTCTAGAAGTCGCTGATAAATTCGTCCGCTACTCTGACATGGGCGACACGACAAGTGCGGTGAACTTCCCCAACGTATCCATTCCATTCACAGACAAGAGCCACCGCCTGCTACACATTCACCAAAACGTCCCCGGTGTACTCTCTCAGGTCAACGCCTCCTTTGCCGACGCTGGTATCAACATCACCGCCCAGTCGATGATGACTCGTGGCGATGTCGGCTATCTGGTCATGGACGTGGACGACAACGACTCCACCAAAGCCCTAGAACGCTTGCGTGCCATTCCCCAGACCATTAAGGTGCGTGTGTTGTTTTGATAGTATTATCCCAAACAACCCAAAGAATAAAACCACTCGTGATGAGTGGTTTTATTTTATCATGGCTCTAAATTTAGTACCGCCACCACCTTTTTGCTTTTACTATCTATCAATGCCGTCAAGCCTTGATGATTGGTAAATACAGGCACAAAACCGTCTGCTTGTGGATATTAAGCAAAAATTTGTTCATTTTTGGCTTTATTATTGGGTGTGGAAAACTTCGCCAATGGCTTTATGTGAGCCTGAATGACATGAAAATCTTTTTCAAGTGGTTGATAAAGCCCATAATCAGCCACTGTAAATTTTCCCAGCTCCATTTCATTATTCATTCTTTGTAAAAACTCATCATCATCTTTGGGTGGTCGTATGGCAATAATGGGGATTTTTTGCCCTTGCTCTTGGGCGTATTGCTGTAAAATTTCACGATGTCTTTTATCTTGCACCATATGGTTTTGAACGATTTCAAAACGACTAATATCAAAAGCAACTGCCACAGGACGACCTTTGTTAATATTATAAAGCCCATAACATAAAGCAGATAATTGAACAATACCAATAACAATTAAATCAAACTTTAAACCCTTTTTACCTTCTTTTGCCAATATTAATGTCATCAAAGGCCCAAGGATTACATCAATGGCAAGCAGAATAATAAGCACCGACCCCACGCCTAATGCTTTATCAAAAGGACTGGGATACCATATGCTAAATATCAGCACTAAGACAAGCACAGCAACAATGAGCGAAACAATGAGATGACCAAAGAAGAATTTTAGACGGAATTTCATTCTGCAAACCTATTTTCTTAGAAAATAATAAAGCAACATTAATATCTTTTGAGGCATTAATCTTGGTATAGCTCTTAATAAAAAAATTAAAGAGCCATAAAATACACTATGAATATTAAATCTGTTTTTTAGCAAATATAATCGCCACTCGCTTTTGACATATTGCCAACCACGCCTGCGACCATACATACCATTCCCCACTCGTGCGTATACCAATACATCACCCAAATTTGCCACTTGATAACCATTACCTATGACTCTTAACCACAAATTATAATCTTCCATAAACCAGTGATGTTGATACGCACCCAATGACACAATAACCGATTTTTTATAAGCAATCGTCATATGATTAAAAGGATTGCGTTTGGTGGCAAAATGACAGATTTGCTCGTGAGAAATTGGCACCGATTTTATCGCATTTAAATCATCAATCTGCTGATTAAACTCTTGCACTTGTCCACCAAATAATACAATATTGGGATTAGCTTTGATAAAATCAATCTGTTTTTGAAATCTATCTGATGTACAAATATCATCAGTATCCATACGAAACACCCATTCATATTCACAATGCTCCAATCCTGCATTTAGGGCTTTTGCCAAACCAACATTTTGTGATAATGGCACGATTTTTAAAATATCTTGTAATTCATCCTGCCAATCGCTAATCACTTTTTCCAAATCATCCGTTAATTGACCATCTTTGACCAAAACAATTTGGCTGGGTTTTAAAATTTGACTATCCCAAACACTTTCCAAACATTGATGAAAAAATTTAGGATTTTCTTTATGATAAATAGACATCAACACAGAGAAATCAATATTCATAGCACCCACCTAAATCAATTCATCAATATTAATAATATCAATATTTAATTTATTAAAAATATCATAGCATTTTTCTATATCTTCTTTATCTATAATATCAAACTCATTTGAGTAAAAAGAATTTAATTCTATATTTTTAATATGGGCGACATTTAATCCTGCACTACTAAAAAAATAATATAATCGTATTTTTTTATATTCTTTAAAAACCATTGAAAGATAATCTTCAAAAATAAGATTAGACCCAATAATATTTGCACCAACAATCCGATGATAATAGGTTTCTCTAGGATGTGGGAAATATAGTTCAATATGATATTTCTTAACAATATCATTCATGAGCTGAATATTTTTATCATCATTTTGAAATAGTGGCTGACCCAATAGTATAGATATAGATTCCTGCCGAGCATCATAATTATCTTTTAATGCTAACAATAAGTCAATTTTTTGTATTTTTTGATTCGTTGTCAGGTGGTGATAGATTGAAAAATGCTTATCGCTATTTTGAATAATTTTATCAATGTTATCATCAACAAAAAGCACTTTTTTTAAAATTTTATAAAATAATCCAGTTAAGTTATTTTTATTTTTAAATCCCGTTAAATTAGCTGTACCATCATCAAATGTGTAATAACTCTTGTGGATAATATAAGAAAGAATACCTTGAACAAAAAACTTATTTAAATTTGCTATAAAAACTTTTTGAATATGATAGTTGCTATTCATCATTTTTGACCAAGCTAGCAGTTTTTTTATCAATCCTAACCTAGAATAATTATTCTCCACAATCAAATCAGACATTACGCATTTTTCTTTTAATCTATCATAATAATGCTGATATTTGTCATTCATAAGTGGAGCGAGCATTAACCCAAAGAATTGCTCATTCGGATAATATTCTATAATTTTTTCGGCAATCAAAACCTGTAAAGGTGTACAACAAACAATTAAATTCATAATTCTACTCTAGATGTTGCAATCCACAATATCGGCAAAATCACCACCGCCCCCAAAATACCGGCAAACGGTATATATTCAATTTTTGTCATCATCAGCCCCAATAGCGATAATACATAAACCACCGTTGTCAATACAGAACATGCCACAATCCACTGATTTTTACCATGATAGAACAGATAGTTTACCATAATTAAATAAGGAATGCTGAGCGTGGTTGAAATTAAAAACATCATAATATAATATTTTGTGCCGACAAACTGTTTGCCTAATAACCACACGACCACGCTTTCTGGAATCAACCACATCATCATAGCAGGGATCGGCACCAATAATAAAGAATACATTGCCCAACGATGAATCTGTGATAAGCTGATTTTTTGTTTTTTAAGAGCTTCAAAATAGTACGGTATGACTGCTTTATTAACCGCCATAATGCCCACACTTGCAATAGATGCGACTGTTGCTCCCATTGCATACAATCCCAATTCTGTTTCACTAAACCGATGATAAATAAAAATACGGTCTAATTGTCCACGAGCAAAAAAGCTTAAATGATGTAAAATAAGTGGCAAACCAAAACCAATTATATAGTAAAAAGCAATTTTATATTTTGCAAAACTAAACTGCTTTATAATGGCTTTTTTGACGTACAGCCAATAAGATACTGCAAATACCACCATATTTGCCAGTGCAATCGCCAAAATACGTTTTTCCACCAAATTGGTTTGATAAATTTCCAATAATACAATGGTTAATAAAGCAGACAAAATCCCTGATAAAAACTGTATCATCGTATAATGAATGGCGTTTTTATGGCATTGTCTGATAACCAATTGTGTTGATAAAAAAGATTGAAAAATAGATGCGATGACCAAATATGCCATAATTGTGGATTGCCAAATCCAGCAAGCAATTAAGGCTATCACACCTACCACAACAGTATAAAGATAACCTGTATTGACAATTAAATTTAAAGAACGCTTGCCATAAAAATAAAAATATCTTGAAATCGCCCCTTCTTGGCAAAAACCCACTGCCAATAATAATAATGCCAAGTAGGTTTGATAATAAGATAACTCACCATATCCTGCCACGCCCAATTTACGAGAAAGATAGGGCAATAGTAAAAAAGGAATCATTTTTGAGAATAATTCCCCAATTAAATAAATGGCACTGTCTTTTAAAATTTTCATACCGAATTTTTGGGCGGAATCAATTTATTAAAGCCAACAGCAGTATAGCCGTCAGGCACATCTTTGGTAACCACAGCATTGGCACCGATAATACAATTTTTGCCAATATGCACATCGCCCAAAACTTTTGCACCTGTACAAATAATGGAATTTTCTCCCACAATTTGCTGACAAAATACACCACGCCGTTCGATTTCATCAAATGTCAAAGCACCAAAAGTAACATTTTGATGAATAATAACGCCGTCTGCTAATTTTGCTCCACCACCAATCACAATCCCCAATGGATGCCTAAAAATAACCTTACCCAACTCACATTCTGGTCTAATGTCACAAGCAAAATGGCGAAAAATTTTCTGATGATAGTATACTTTTAGCAAACTAAATAATTTATAAAAAATTAAATTCCTATGATATCTCTCAGCCAAGCGTGCATATTTTTGCATAACAGCAATATCATCAGTAATTGAATAAATTCCTAAAATTCGTCTAGCGATATTTTTTAAGAGTTTCATTCAATATCCGCCTTTTTAATTTGAGCCCCTTTTTTAATGTCTCGCACAGCAATTTTTCCAAACAAATTTTCATAGTCATCTGCTGAAAAATCGCCTGTTGCAGGGCGTTTTACCCATAAATTATCCGCAGACAATGCTTCACCCGCTTTAATTTCTTTGTCCGCAACCACCGAAGCAAACGCAAAATCTTTGGTTGGTTTTTCACCTTTGATTTCGGTATCTTTTTGACCGCCACGAGCCAATTTTAAGGCGTGTGAACCTGCTTTTAAGTCTTTAAAAGTTTCAGGATTCATAGAGCATACAATATCAGGGCCGGGGCGACTCATGTCATCGGTAAAATGACGCTCCAAAATACTTGCCCCAAGTGCCACCGCACCCAAACACGCATAATTATCCAAAGTATGGTCAGATAAGCCAACCACTGCATCAGGGAATTTTTCAGCCAGCTCGGTCATGCCACCCAAACGCACATCTTCATAAGGCGTTGGGTAGATGTTGGTGCAGTGTAACAAGGCATAAGGCACGCCTGCTTCACGAATAATATCCACTGATTTTTGAATGCTGGCAATGGTGTTCATGCCTGTGGACAAAATAATGGGTTTGCCAAAGGATGCAACCAATTTGATAAGCGGATAATTATTGCATTCGCCAGAGCCGATTTTATAGGCTTGCACACCCATACGTTCCAAACGATGTGCCGCCGCACGAGAAAATGGCGTACTGATAAAAATCATGCCTTTGCTTTCAACATATTCTTTGAGCTTGATTTCATCTTCTTCGTTTAATGCACAGCGAGCCATGATTTCATAAATAGAAACATCGGCATTACCTGGAATCACGGATTTGGCTTCATCTGACATTTCGTCTTCTACGATATGTGTTTGATGTTTGACGACTTCTGCACCTGCTTCATAGGCGGCATCTACCATTTCAAAGGCGGTTTTTAAGCTACCTTCGTGGTTGATACCGATTTCGCAGATGATTAAAGGTTCGTGCTGATAACCGACCGCGCGATTACCGATTTTAAATTCGTTTTGTTGCATAAAAATACTCTCAATATTACATTTTTACTAAATTAATTAAAATTTTATAAATAAAACCAATTGGTGCAATAAGGATTTGAAATATCTTCTTGCCTTACTATTAATTCTTTTAAAAATTGAAATATTATAACCAGTAATAAGATATGCTCTTTCTATAGGAATTAAAATATCCTTGATTGCCTCATATGGTTTTTCAACAATCACAAACTCCTTCGAATTATCTTTTATATCAGGATAAGTACAAGGAAAATACTTAGAAAAACTACTTTTTGGGCATAAAGACACAATATTTATATCATAATTTTCTTCGAGAAATCTTAGTGCCTCAATATCAAAATTTTTATTATGAATACCGTTTTTTACCAAACGTTTTATTTTTGGAAAAACCTTAATAAAGTTGCTTTTTTGATGATTAAAGACATAGCTATTATTGGAATCTTCATAAAAGTCTATTCCTGCAATATAAATATTTTTATAACCCAAAGCTACTGCTACTGCTACCATATACACACCAGAAGTAATATAATTACCTTTATACAGATTATTGAATTTTAAAAAACAATTGAATAATTCCAATTTTGAGATATACAAATCGTACCCATCTTTTATGTCAGGAAAATAATACTTAAATCCTTGATATTTTTTATCCGTAGAAGCTTCTGCTAGACGAGAAATGACAATATTCTCTATTGAATACTCATTATTGGTATCTAAGGTTTTATAAGTAAAGTACTGCTCCAATATAACAGAAAAGTTTAAAAAAGCATATTTTACTTTCTTCCCTAAAAAATATTTATCCTCGAAGTAAAATTGATTACAACGGAAAACATCGTAGTCATCTGGCAATAACGAATAATCAATTTCTGCCAAACTTGGACCATTTCCAGCAACAACTGCTGATTTCATATACATCCTCTCATACTTAACCTGCTGTAATACTAATTGCGCAGAAATAAAGCCTTATCTGCTTTGATCAAATCATTGGGACTGTCAATATCCAATGAATCTTGTTCATTCATTTCATACAAGCAAATGGGTTTGTTAAAAAAACGCTGATGATGTTTTAAAGTATCAACATCATTCCAATAAATCGCACCATTGGGGGCGTAGGCTTTGGGCAGTTGTTGGCGTGGGGCTTCCAAATCGGTTAATAAATGAACAGGTTCATAATCCTGCTCGGTTTTGACCAGACATTTGTAAGGGTGCTGTTCCAAGCCACACGCAGAAATCACACAGCCTGAAAACTGTTGTTGCTCAAACAATGCCCAGCTTTCCTGAATGTGTTTGCCAGTACGCAAAGGACTGGTCGGTTGCAATAGACACACAACGCCACCGCTCACATTATACACCTGTTTGAGCGTATCTAGAGCATGAATCACGCCAGAAATGGAACTGGCGGTATCATTTGCCAATTCATCAGGGCGTTTGATGATGAGTACATCGGGGTATTTTTGGGCTTCTTGAACGATAAGTTCGCCGTCTGTGGACACCACAATATGCGTGAAAACTCCACTTTCTATGGCACTTTGAATTACTCGTCCAAGCAGGCTGATACCACCGACTGGCTGTAAGTTTTTTAATGGTATGCCTTTTGAGTTTTGCCGAGCTAAAATAATGGCTATTTTGTTCATCGTTTTTATAAATCCACAAAACTTTTTTGTAAATCCATTTGCCAAACATCAGATTGCGTGATGAATTTGGCGAACAACTCCACGCTGTTCCCCTCGCCAAAACTGGTATCAGGTGATAAGGCGGGTAATGTATTGATTTGGTTTATGGCGTTTAAAATCGCTTGGCTTTGGTAATCGGCATTGATGATACTTTGGGCAAACAGACGTTTGTTTTGGCGTGTGCCAACATTGACGGTAGGTACGCCATAAAATGGGGCTTCACGAATGCCTGCACTGGAATTGCCAATGATAAATTCGGCATTTTTTAACAATACCAAAAATGCCTCAAAACGCACGGACGGAAAACAGCGAAATTGCGGATGATTTTTTAGTGTGTAAATTTCATGCAAAATGGCTTCTGTGCCAGTGTCATTATTGGGATAAATCACCACATAATTTTTACCACTTTGTTTGAGTGCGTCAAAATAGTGTTTGGCGTGTTGTGCCATGCTGTCGGCTTCGGTGGTTACAGGGTGAAACAATGAAACAGAATATTCTTTAAAATCAATATCATAATGTGATTTTACTTCATCTAAATTGGGCAGATTTTGGGAATTCATCACATCCAAATCAGGCGAACCGATGATGAAAATTTGCTCGTTTGGCTCACCCATTTGAATCAAGCGGTTTTTGGCGGTATCGTTGGCAACCAAATGAATGTGCGACAATTTGCTGACAGCATGGCGGATAGAATCATCAATCGTTCCTGATAGTTCACCACCTTCAATATGGCAAACCAAACGGTTACTCAATGCTCCAACAGTCGCCCCAGCTAATGCTTCCAAGCGGTCGCCATGAATAACAATCATGTTTGGTTCTATTTCATCAACCAAGCGTGAAAGTAGAGTAACAGTATTGCCAAAAACGGCACTCATGGGTTCGCCCGAAAATTGGTTAGCGGATAGGTAAGTGTGTTGGTAATTTTGACGCAAAACTTCCTTATAGGTGCTGCCATAAGCTTTCATCATGTGCATACCTGTGATGATAAGATGTAGCTCAAAATCAGCGTGTTGCTCCACATAGCTCATCAGCGGTTTTAATTTGCCAAAATCCGCTCGTGTACCTGTAATAAATAAAATCTTGCGTGTCATCTTGCCCCAAACCCTGTCAAAATCGTCTGAATGGTTTTTACAATGATAAGTAAATCGAGTGCCAATGAAAAGTTTTTGATATAATAAAAATCGTATTCTAATTTTACTCGTGTTTCATCTTCATCACTGGCATAGCCCTGCATGACCTGAGCCCACCCCGACAAACCTGGGCGGACAATATGGCGATAACGATAAAATGGAATGCTTTCGTTAAATTGCTCCACAAAACTTAGCTGTTCAGGACGTGGCCCGATAAGACTCATGTCGCCTTTTAGAATGTTTAAAAACTGTGGCAACTCATCAATGCGAGTTTTGCGGATAAAATGCCCAAATTTAGTAATCCGCATATCGCCCACCACCGCCATTTTTGCTCCGTCCGACTCCGATGTGGGTATCATGCTTCTAAATTTATACATACGATAGGGCTTGCCCCCTTTACCGATACGAGTCTGCACAAAAAATACCGAACCGCCTGTTTTGCGACTCTCTATTTTTATCATAATTGCTGTTATGAGACAAACCAGTAGTACCAACGGAGCGGTTAAAATCACAATGACGATATCCATACAACGTTTTAATGCCATATAAAAAGGTGAAGGTAACAACGAACCAAAGTTGTTTTCGTGCAAATGCTGTATGGCAATCCGACCTGTCAAGGATTCTTTGACTTGTAGCACATGATACACAGGCACGCCAAGCAAGCTGATATTGGCAAGCTCTCGCTCCCAGTCGCCTGTCAATCTATCATCGGAAAAATCCGCCACCACCGAATCGCACAATAGCGACACGTTGATTTTATTTTTATCAAGCTCTATCCAATTTACCCCACCGATATTGGGCAAATCCACACACCGCCCTATCGGCACATAAGCAATGCCCAAAAGCTGATGCGAGCGGACAAACCATTGCACCACAAAACAAAAAACAAAAATAAGCCCCCAACTTATCGTCAAATAATACACCGAATAAGGCAAACGAAAAGTAAATAACACAAGCCCCACAATCATCATCACGCCAAGCACCACAGGCAAGATAAGCGATATGGCACTTTGTACAGGCATTTTGGCAAAACGTTGCAAAAGCTGTAAAGACAACAGCAACACAAAACTACTGGCAATCATGCTATTTTGTTGGGTGTCCAAAAATACACCCTGTTCAAAATATTCCCAAAACAAAGCAAGGGCTGGCAACCCGCACACGAGTAACCAGCCCAATAGGGATTGGGTAATGAAATTATCTAAGACGTGCTTTTTCATCAAACCCATCCAATAGAACTGTTTTTATATTATAACCCTAAAAATAAGTTTGAGCAAACAACCTTAATATTTCTTACAACGATTTTTTAATGTTAATTGCCCACACCAGTTTTATCAAAGTTTAAGTAACGCCACTCTTTAAAATTTTCATAAACCAAGGAGAAGTATTCTGGTTCATCTTTTGCTAGTTCTTGTAAGTTATATTGTGCTTGGTTGCAAGAGTCTTGGGTGTCAGGGGAGCGCAAACAACTAAATTTAAAGTAATCAAATGATTTTTCATACTGACCATCATAAGCTAAAATTTGACCATAGGCTGCTAGATAGTATGGTGTGCCAAAATAATTAGCTGCCTTTCCAATAATTTCTAACTTGTTATGTATATCTTGATTTTCTATTGGAGTTTGACTTGCTAGTATCAAACCATTATACATACTCAAACCAAAAATTGACGATTCTTTTGAGACCCTATGCTCATCAATTGGATTTAAATCCAATGAAACATATCTATAAGGGTTTGAGTAATCATTTTTAGCAAACTGCCATATATAGTATTCCATTACTATAATGGACATCAGCAATACAGGGCAAAGAATAAACTTAGCCGCTCTTAATAACTCCTTGCTTGGGATATTTAGATGTTTTTGCTCTACCAAACCCAAAAAGAGTGCAAATAAAACCAAAAAACCAAAATACCACAGAGGAAATTCAACCCAAGAATACAAAACGGTAGCAACAACAAAAGCCAAAGCAACCGCACTTTGAGACGAATGTCTAGTATGAATGGCACGGATAATAACAAGCAGGACAGGAAGCAAGCATAGCAGTCCAACCAAGCCCATTTCAGCCAATGTCATTGTCAAAAAGTTATGGGTATGCATGACATTTTCTGAAAACCCAAACATCTCCAAATAATGATAGCTTGCCTGCCTGTAATTACCATAGCCAACACCAAATAAGGGATTATCCCAAAATACCGTTAAAGCCTGTTTTGCAATATTAAGTCTATTACCACCTTCAGTTAATCTACCAACACCACCCAAACTACCGCCATAGCCAGAAATTTGCATATAGCTAATAAACCAGCTGGATAAAATATAAAGGCTTAAAAAACAAATTGAATATTTGGAAAAATTCTCAACCTTTTTTTTGGCAATATTTGATTGAGCGAATATATACACAAAGAACACCGAAAAAGCTATTACAACGCCTGCACGACTCTTTGTTAAGGCCAAGCCTATCGTGATAACACAGAATATAATCCATAAGCCACATTTAACCAATCTATCATTGAAAGTATTTTGATGATAGATTACGCCACATAGACAAAGACAGAATACATACGCTAAGTGATTAGGCTGCAATAGATTTGCAAAAAAACGGTTATTTCCAGCCGCATGCGTAATTTCAACTCCATTGATCATCCATTGATATCCAAATACTTGCATCAACTGAATGATAAAAGAGCCAAATGCAGTAATATATGCACCACAAAAGAATATGTTCAAAAACTTTTTCTTGTCAACAATATTACTGCCTGCTATGCCTGCCATCATGGCAATAATCAATGCTCCAACAATGAAAATCATACCGTCAGGAAATAACACATCCATCAAGAAAATTTGGCAAATAATCCAACAAGCCAAAAACAACCAAGTGAAAACAGATAAACTAACCTTACTTAATGATGCTAATGCATAAAAACCTAAAAGACCAAATGCAATTAAAATAAATTTAAAAGAACCTGCTAAGAAATCGTAACCCACCACCACTGAATGAAATGGCGATAAAAAACTTATCATTACCATCATCGAAAAGAAAGCAAGCCAAACATCAGGGCTGATATTCAATTCACTTCTTTTTTTTGATTTCTTTGTTACGAAAAAAGACATGGTATTCTCTTTGATTAAATACATTCAATATGGGATATAATAACTATTGTACTAATCTGCATGGCGTTCCTGCAGGTATGTCACAAATAATTTGTTTGTTGCCATTTTTAGGTCTAGCATATAGCATGCTGGCTGATGAAGCTGTCCAATCAGCTGCGTTAGTCATGCTAAGACAAGCAGATGTTACAGGTGCTGGTACGGAAACGGATGGATAGGTGGGAGAGTATAAGGCATAAAAAACCGCATTGCCATATGCTTTTGCTTCACCCAAACAAGCATTTTCACTGGCACGTTCCGCCACAAGTTTATATGCAGGCAATGCAATAGCCACCAAAACACCAATAATAGCTACTACTATCATTAACTCAATCAGAGTAAAGCCTAATTGTTGCTTCATAGCATCTCCGATTCATCTAAAAGAATAAAAGAAAACCCCCTAAAAGGGGATTTTCTCAATAATAAGTACTTTATAATAAGCCATCTATTATTGTAGTGAACAGGTACCTGATGCTGTTTCACATTTTACTGCTTTCCACTCACTTTTAGTACCACGAGTCTCTGGAGAGAAGAATAGAGTTGAGTTACCAACAAAAAGAGTTTGCTGTGCAGCTAAACCTGTAGTACTAGTGCCTTTTGCAGCTTCTGTACCTACTGTACCCATAGGACCTGTTGCACAAGCAGCTGGGACATATTCAGCAAAAGAGGTGCCAGTTGCAATGTCAGCTACACGAATACTTACCCAAGACTTTGCTTCGCCTAGACACGCAGTGTTAGCAGAACGTTGAGTGTAGTTTTGGTAAGCTGGTAGTGCGATTGCAGCTAGGATACCGATAATAGCGATAACAATCATCAATTCGATAAGGGTGAAACCTTTTTGAGCGTTCATAGTGAACTCCTTAGTTCATGATGGGCGATATTGCCCAGTTTGTTTAAGTTAAGTGATTAGCAACTTTAAACACATTTGCTAACCTTACACTCATAATGTTGCATTGTCTGTGCCAACTTTTTGGCAGATTTGGGCTGTTTTTGGCAAAAATATGCAAAATTGAGAAAATTTTAAGAATTTTGTCTAAAAAATAGACAGATTTTTTGCTGTTTTTTAAAAATGTTTAAAATTTATACATATTTTTTTCTTTTTTGCCGAAAAAAATTTTAAATTTTGATGTCTGATGGGTAATTTTGGGTGACAATTTTTGTCAGTTTTGGATTTTTTGACATTTTTTGGCAGGTTGGGCTGACATTTTGGTGGATGTGCCAATTTTTGGCATGGACAAAATTTTTACCTGTCAAAAATTGTTGCCAAAATTTGTCACCTTGGCTGATTTTTGGCACAAATAGACACTGACATGGCATTAATGTGTTGTATGTGACGATTTTTGTCAGTGTTGACAAGGGAGACGGTGGAGACGATGTGATGTGGTGCGATTATTATAAACCCATGGTGGATACACCTAACCCACTTGATATTACCCATGGGTTTGTAGGGATGTGCTTTTCACGTTCTTTAATGCTGTCATTTTTATAGGCGTACACAGCACGTCCCTACATCCACACATCACTGAATTTGTGGTAAATTTAAAATCTCTTGGGTGTAATCTGACAATCAATAAACCACCATTTTAAGCTCAGATTGGCACATCTATCATGCTTATCAAAAGCCCCGAACATGTTCGGGGGTTTTGTGGGATATAGAGCAGATTAGTACTTTTGGTCTTCGGGGGCTTGCTGTTCGGCAGTGGCAGTGTTGTCTGTTACTGTATCGGTGGCGGTGCTGGCAGCTCCTGTCACAGCATCAGCGGTGGCGGTGGCGGCATCAGAGACCACGCCTGTGGCAGCTTCGGCGGTATTTTTGGCGTTCTCTACGCCATTATTTGCCACGTCATGAGCGACATCAGAGATGCCATCGGCGGTCGCATTGGCAGCAGCTTCGGCTTCGGCAGCCACGGTCTCGGCAGCGGCAGTGGCGTTATTTGCGGTGTCAGTTGCGGCAGACTGGGCGGTCTCGGCAGCTTTGTCGGTGGTCTCTTTGCTACATGCAGTCAGGGCAAGGGCAACGACCAATGTGGTCAAAATCAACTTTTTCATTATGTGTCTCCAAAAGAAGTGTATGGATAAAAACATCTATCCTACTCTCAACCTTATAACTTATAACTTATAACTTATAACTTATAACTTATATAAGTCTATAAGTCATTGGCTCATCAAGGACTCATCAAGGGCGGATTGTGATTTATCCCATGATTTAACAACTATCATCAAATCATCGATAAGTTACCATGCCAAGCCAAGCTGAGATTGGTCAGTACATGACCATGATGAATCATGTACCATAAGATATCTGTCTGTGATGGCGTTATAGTTTAGCAGAATGATGGTATTTGGCAAGCCCAAACATAAAAAATACAACAAAAATTAACAAATGTTTTTGTTGCATTTTATCATTCTTATATAAATCAGATACCTATCAGGGTGTATCTAACGCAGTGATGGCGGGTAAAGGCTTGCCTTCGACAAACTCCAAGAACGCCCCGCCCCCTGTGGACAGATAGTCCACGCCATCTGCCACGCCATATTTGTCAATGGCGGCCAAGGTATCGCCACCGCCTGCGATACTAAACCCATCGCTGTCCGCCACCGCTTGACAGATGATGGCAGTACCTTGACCAAATGCATCCACTTCAAACACGCCCACAGGCCCATTAAATAGGATGGTCTTGGCGGACTTGATGTGCTCGCCCAGCTTAGTCGCCGCCTCAGGGGCGATGTCTAGTATCATGTCATGCTCGCCAATCTCATCCACCGATTTGACGGTGGCAGTCGCATGAGTCAGCGAACCCAAAAAGTCATCAAAATCAATCTGCCCCTTATCTGCCACCACGACATGGGTCGGTAGTAGGATGTTGATCTTGGTCATGATGTCACGGGCAGTATCCACAAGGTCAGCTTCGTATAGGGAAGCACCGACATTTTTGCCACTTGCCACTAAGAATGTATTGGCGATACCACCACCGACTAGAATACTGTCGCACAGCGTGGCTAGGCTGTTTAGCACGTCAAGTTTGGTGGAGACCTTTGAGCCACCCACGATAGATAGCACGGGCTTGGCGGGGTTGTCTAGGGCTTTGGATAGAGCGTCAAGCTCGGCAGAGAGTAGGTTACCTGCACATACGGGCTTGCCGTCTGCGATACACGCACGAATCACCCCTTCGGTGGACGCTTGGGCTCGGTGAGCTGTGCCGAATGCATCCATGACAAAGATGTCACATAGGTCGGCGTATTGCTTAGACAACTCAGGGCTATTTTTCTTCTCGCCCACGTTAAAACGCACGTTTTCAAGTAATACCACTTCGCCTGCCTGCACCGACACGCCATTATCCAGATAATCGGTGGAAAACGCCACATTTACGCCCAATTTGTCCGCCAGATAGTCGGCAATCGGAGCCAATGAGTATCTACTCTCACTCTCGCCTTCGGTAGGTCTGCCTAGGTGCGAGCAGACCATCACGCCTGCCCCCCTATCAAGGCAGGCTTTGATGGTGGGTAGGGAGGCTTGTAGGCGAACATCGCTGGTGATGACACCGTCTTTGATGGGGACGTTCAAATCTTCACGGATAAGGACGGTTTTGCCTGATACGTCTAGGTCGGACAGATAAGTGATACTCATAAAATTTCCTATTTGATATCGTGTGGGACACATAACAATGACATAAAGTAACGCTATTTTAGCACAATATTTTGGCATTTCTCAATGTTATCACGATGGCAAATGATGGTATTTTTCAAAATGATGGGTTTTGGTTTGAAATATCAAATCAAGCCCGATCGTCTTGCCCTTATCAATGACTCATCGGCACTTTATCATGTTATTTTAAAAATCATCCATCCCATTTTTCCAGATACATCCGCCATGCTCGGCATTTGGCTGTCACCGTCTCGGCACTATGACCCAAAATGTCTGTAGTCACCGCAATATAGTCAATGCATGCCTGCCCCACATTCTGACGTAGAGCATCCATGTTGCCAAGCCCAATCCCACCTATCAGACATAGGGGCAGACCCACGCCATTGGCACGCATCAACGTCTCGGCACTGACGGTTTTGGCAAGCGGTCTTGCCATAGAACCAAACATCGCCCCCATCGCCCCGTAGCTCGCCCCTTGTTTTTTGGCTTCTCTAAACAGTGCCACGTCGCCATGACAACTTTGACCAACATACACATCATCGCCAAGCAGTTCACGCACCATGCGAACATTGCCCGAACTGGTCAAGTGTAGCCCTGTATTAAAATGCACCGCCAATTCCAAGTTTTCATTGATGACCGTGGGAATGTCATATTTATCCGCCAAACTAATGAGAATCTCCGTCTCTTGATAGAGTGTAATCAAATCAAAGACATGAGCGGTCTGATGACGGCGGATTTGTAGTAGTGATACCACACCCGTATCAAAGGCACGTTCTAATTTCTCGCTTAGGGTGTGAATGTCTTCATCATTGGTGAGTAGGTACAGTTTGGGGGCGGTCATGGGTCATCCTTGGGAGTGGGATTGGTTGGTATTGGTACCATATTGGTATCGACACTATATTATAGTCATTTTGTCAAGATAACAAACAAAAAAGACCCAATAGTCGGGTCTTTTTGTTTACCATCAATAGGGCAATCAATAACGATAAGCCAACTGAGTTAGGATGTCCTCGGCATCGTCCCAACGGCTGTTAGAAGCACTGGCACCGAGTAGCACGACAACAGCAGGACGGTTATTGACATGTGTCTCCATCACATAGCAATAACCTGCCTCACGGATAAAACCTGTCTTTGACACGCCAATCGGATGCCCGCCTGCACGGATGAGACGGCTGGTGTTTTGGGCTTTGTAAGTGCGTGCACCCGAGTTATAGTTATTGACATAAAAGTCATAGTTTGGGGCAGTTGAGAAGTTACGTACGGTCTGATAACGTGGGTCAGAGTTCACCGCACGCATCATCTTCACTAGATCGTTCGCTGATGAGCGGTTGCGTGGGTCTAGACCTGATGAGTCTGAATAACTGGTGCTGTTCATGCCTAAGCTTTTGGCTTTTTGGTTCATCGCCCAAATAAAGTTGTCATAGCCACCAGGGTAAGTACGGGCGAGAGCTTTGGCGGCGGGGTTTTCTGACTTCATAAGCATCAAAAGCATGAACTCGCTACGACTCATGCGGTCGCCTGAACGTAGGTTAGAGCTTGCTTTTTTGGCAGCGATAAAGTCCGATGGCTCAATCACAATCTCTTCACCCATATCAAGCCCTGCATCCATCAGTACCATCGCTGTCATAATCTTGGTTACAGAGGCGATAGAGCGTACGGCATCGGCATTTTTTTGGTAAATGGGCTGACCAGTTTGTAGGTCAAATACGATGGCGGCAGCGGATTTGGTGCTGACAGGCAACTGCTCGCCATATTGGTAGCTACTGCCATAACTGGTCTGCTGTCCATAAGGTTGAATGGCAAATGGCTGAGAGGTGGTCGTACCAGCAGGCATGGGCGTTCTGGTGACCTGAGTGTTGGTGTAGCCTTGGTTATAGGCGTTGGCAGTTGCTGTATTGGTGTTGCCATATGTACGAGTTTGCTGGACAGTGGTCGTTGCAGGTGGGACTGATGGAATCTCTTGGACTTTTACCGCTTGCATATTTTGGGCATCGCCCTTGCCGATATAGATGGTCTTTTGCTGACTGTTATCAACCAAAAAGGCATGGGCAGACACTGTCATCATGGAGATGGCAGACAGGCTTAGCACGCAGGTTAGGTGCTTGGGGCTGACTTTTTTAAAATTAACTTGCTTCATAAGTTCCACTCTCGGCTCATTGATGGGGTTGCAGGATTGATTTTCTTGGGCGACAACCTTGTTTACAAGAAAATGCCTAAGCCACTTGCATTGACATCAACAAACCGTCACATCAATGACATCGGCAACACTGGCTTTTGCGAAATGGACAAATACATTTAGACCGTCTCATCGTTTTTATTCTAACATAACAAGACCACTTTTTTATGTTAAAAATCAAAGTTTTTGGGTAAATTTGTAAGCAAATTTAACACATTTTTGCCCCCCGCCTTTACCCTGCCACACCATCCTTATTGGCGTAATAATCAGGCAAGTATTTTGCAACATTTTTGCAAAAAATCATCTGGCTTGGGCAAAATTCATGGCAATTTTTTGTTAAAAAAGTTGCTAAACAAATTGCTAGATGAAGGTTTAATTGTTAAAATTGTTAAACCGTACAGACAATAACCAAACATCAATCTTAACCCAAATCAATGAAACCGTTGCAATTTTTGAGCCATTTTGGATGATTTTTTGGATTTGAGTGTTTAATTGTACATAAGACAAACAATTCTGATATGATTTAGACAGATTGCACCCCAATCTCAACTTTATATCAGCGGTTGATTTGTCTGATTTGTCCGATTTACCAAGGGCGAATTGTAATTTACACACAATAAACTTTAACATTACCACAAATATAATGATGTTTGGGTGTAGGGCATGGTAAATATCAAGCTGGTCGGGTGCACCCCATAACCCGAAAAATAATCATTGAAAAATCAATAAGTTGTAACTTTAAGTTAAGATCAAAGTAGTTAAGTTTTATTTAAGACAAGGTGGGCAAAATGACAATAAAAGTACTCATCGTGGATGACCACGAACTTGTCCGCACAGGCATCAGTCGTATGCTTGGGGACGACCCCGAGATTGAAGTTGTGGGCGAAGCAGGCTGTGGCGAGACGGCAGTGGCAATGACTCGTAAGCTCGCTCCTGATGTGGTGCTCCTTGATGTTAATATGCCCAACATCGGTGGCGTGGAAGCAACTCGACGTATCAAACAGCTGGATGAATGTATCAAGGTGGTGGTGGTGTCTAGCTTGGTCGCTGAGCCTTATCCATCCATGCTTTTAAAGGCGGGAGTGGACGGCTACATTACCAAAGGCACGCCCATTGGCGAGATGATAGTCGCCATCAAAAAGGTCAAAGCAGGGGGGAAGTATTTTAGTCATGAGATTGCTGATGTGCTTGCCCAAAATATGCTTGACAAAAAAACCAACCCCTTTGATGGCTTGTCCGAGCGTGAAAAGCAGGTCGCCATGATGGTGGCAAACTGCCAAAGTGCCAGTCAGATTGCCGACAGCTTATTTGTGAGTGTCAAAACCGTAAACACTTACCGTTATCGCATTTTTGAAAAATTGGGCGTGGACTCTGATGTCAAGCTCACTCACCTTGCCATACGTCACGGACTGGTCAATACATGAGTCCATCTCCCATCAGACACACCAAAACATGGGTGCGAAAACTGTGGTTTTTGTCCGCCAATGTTCACGAAGAAGCTCTCATCTCCACGATGCGTGTGCGTCAGCTTGGGCTTACCTATGGCGTCTATCGTTTTATCATCGCCAGCTTTTTGCTCATGGCAAATTTTTTGTTAAGCCGTGACAAAGTGGGTCTGCCCACCGAGCCTACTTTTTTAGAGCAGACGGTATTTAGCATTTATGTCGTTATTGCCTTGGTGCTGTTATTTGCCTTTTTTATGATAAAAAAACGGTCAAGGTTACAGCTGTTGTCAGGCTTTGTGGTGGACGTTGTTTTTTTGACCTTATTTGCTCTGTACGGCAAAATCAGTGATTTTCAAATCACCCTGCTGTACATGGTGGTCATCGCTGCCAGTTACATGCTGTTGTCACTGTCCCGAGCGACTGTCATCACACTCATGACCATCTCAGCACTCATCTATCAGCAGTTTTTTGTTTTTTTCTTTAAGACAGCAGCGATTGAAAAAAACCTACTGACCATCAATGACAGTCTGCTGTTGTCGGTGAGTTTGGTGGCGGTGGGATTTTTAAGTTGGTCCATCTCTCAGCGACTTGCCAAAGCCGAACAGTCGCTTCTTGACCATGCTGATGAAGTAGAAAAACTTCACACCATCAATCAAGCCGTCGTCAAAAACATGGTCAATGGCGTGCTGGTGTTAGACCCCAAATGCAATATCGTCATGATAAATAACGCCGCCCAGCGTCTTTTGCACCTGCCCATTGATGATAACGCCTGCGACAGCCTTGCCAAAATCATTGAATTATCTCGCATCATCATCAAACAACACCCCAAAATCATCGGCTGGTATCGCTCACTTGCCCCCAACCAATCAGCCGAGCTCATCTACGACATACCGCCCAAAATCCATAATCATGCTCATATCAATCAAACACACCTTAGCGATAAGTTACGCATCAGTTCCAGACCCCTGCTTGAACATGGGCAAATTCTCATCATCGAAGATCTAAGCCGTGAACAAAGTCACGCCCAACAGCTAAAACTTGCAAGCTTAGGTCAGCTCTCTGCCAGCATCGCCCATGAAATCAGAAACCCCCTCGCCGCCATCAGCCAAGCCAGTCAGCTACTCATGGAAGATGTGCGTAATGATGTCAATGCAGAGCTTTATGAGATGATTTATCAGCAGACCAAACGGGTCAATTCCATCATCTCGGATGTGCTAAGCCTGTCTCGCCAAGAGATGCCCAACCAGTCGCCCCTAGACGCCCCAAGCTGGATACAACAGTTTTTAGCGGAGCATTATCCACATGAAGCCATCATTGTTACAGGTGATACCGCCTTGCCCATCTTGTTTTATTTTGATGCCAATCAGCTAGAACAGGTCATGATAAATATGATTAATAACGCTTTACGCCACACCATTCATCAGTTCCACGACCATGATATCAACATACGCCTAACCAAAATCAAAACAGGGGCATTTATTGATGTGCTAGATTATGGCGAGGGTGTGAGTGAGAAGGATTTGACCAATCTTTTTAATCCCTTTTTTACCACCAGTAAAAAAGGCACAGGACTGGGACTTTATCTGTCACAATCATTTAGCGAGGCCAATAACGCCAAAATCCGCTATTTTAGAGAGAATGATAAAAGCTGTTTTCGTCTGATTGTCTCTAATACGCCTGTTGCTTAGCGTATGGTTTTGGGGCATTGGGTGCATAAATATTCATCCAAACATTCACATTTTTGCTGATAATTTTGCCAAGAATTTGCTAAATATTGGGTTTTGTGTAAAAATCCTATATAATAGTCCACATCTAAGTTATTGGAAACATTCATGCAAGATAAGCCGCTCGCCCTAGTTATTGATGATGAAGCTGACCTATGTCGCCTGATGCAAATCACCCTAAACAAGATGGGCATAGATACACACGTTGCTTATGATGTGGCAAGTGCCAAAGGTTTTTTGACAGACAATCACTATGATTTTTGTCTCACCGACCTTGCCCTACCCGATGGTTCTGGCATGGAAATTGTGGAGCTTATCACCAAAACCACCACAACGCCTGTGGCAGTCATCACCGCCCATGGCGATGTAAATGTTGCCATTGAAGCGATGAAAATTGGTGCATTTGACTTTGTCAATAAACCACTGGACTTACCACGCTTACGCCAACTTGCCAAATCTGCCTTAAAGGCTAATGAATCCATCATTCAAGACACCAAAAGCATCACAACACAAGAAAACAACAACCCAAAACAAGATACCAACACCATCATACCATCTAACCCATTGACAGGCAATTTGCTTGCACCCACAGAAAATAGTACCCAAATCAACCAAGATGGGCGTCAAAGAACCATAAAAAACACCACCAAAAAAACCACCGCTGTCAGCGATGATGATATTTTTGGCGGTCGTCTTATTGGTGATTCTCGCCCCATGAAACAGCTGCGCTCTACCATCAAAAAATTAGCCCGCTCACAGGCACCAGTATTTTTATGGGGAGGTTCGGGTACGGGCAAAGAAGTGGTTTCACGACTCATCCATGACCTAAGCGGTCGCCGTAATGGCAATTTTGTCCCCGTCAACTGTGGTGCGATACCATCTGAGCTGATGGAGAGTGAATTTTTTGGGCATAAAAAGGGCAGTTTTACCGGAGCAACATCGGACAAAATCGGACTGTTCCAACAAGCTGATGGTGGCACACTGTTTTTGGATGAAGTGGCAGATTTGCCACTTGCCATGCAGGTCAAGCTACTTCGTGCCATTCAAGAAAAAACCGTGCGTGCCATCGGTGACACCAAAGAGGTGCCTGTGGATATCCGTATTGTCTGTGCCACGCATAAAGATTTGGCGGATTTGGTACAAAAAGGGGCATTCCGTCAAGATTTGTTCTATCGCATTAATGTCATCGAGGTCAAGTTGCCCGCCCTAAATGACCGCCGTGATGACATTCCCATGCTTGCCAAGCATTTTTTGGAGATGATTGCCAAAGATTGGGGGCTTGACAATCTTAGCCTAACCGATGATGCCATAGACATGCTGACATATCATAACTTCAAAGGCAATGTGCGTGAGCTTAGAAACATCTTAGAGCGTGCCGTCACCATGAGCGATGGCGATGAGATTGATGCTCATCATCTCATGCTAGGTGATGTCCATGACATATCAGAGTTAGATGATGCTCCATCTGACACAGACCATGATGACACCCCCACGCTTACACCAACCGAGTCTTTAACAGACACATCTGGCACTGTTGCCAATGGCATCTCCATCCCTACCAATGCCATCAAGACATCGCCCTATCATGACCAGCGACCAACCTACACCGCCAACACCGTCATCAAAGAAAATAAAGAACCCAAGCCCATCACCCAAGGTCTAAACATCATCGCATCTGCCAACTATGGTACGCCCTTGTCCACCCCAAAAGCCCAAAAATCCAATCCGCTTGACAATGATGATGGTCACACTTTTGACAAATTGGATTTGTCAGAACATGAAGATTTGGCAAACAGCAACCTACCCAGTCAAGGATTAGAAGCCTATTTGCTTGACCAAGAACGTCAAATCATCTGCACCGCCTTACAGCAAGCAGGGGGCAACAAAACCCAAGCCGCCAAACTGCTTGGCATGACCTTTCGCTCTCTGCGTTATCGCATGAAAAAACTTGATATCGATGATGGTGATGATGAATAAGCCCAACACATCTGACACATCAACCATAAAAAACCAAAAAAAAGGGGGCATGATGAACGCCCCTTTTTACATCCCAGAATCCACTAACATCCTTAGAACCCACCCACAGGGGCGAAATCCACGCCTGTTTCTAGTTTTGCTCCATCCATTAAGATGAGTGCTTGCGACAGCCACACGTCGCCTGATATCGCCATCATGGTCGGTGCTAGCTCAGCAGACCTATCAAATGCCACATCAGGCACGACCCCCACCCCATCAATCCGCTGACCATCAGCGGTCAGATAATGAGCGGTGGTCATCTTGACCGCTTGCCCATCACCTATGGGGATGACCGACTGCACCGAACCCTTGCCATAGCTCGTCTCGCCGACTATCAAGGCTCGTTTTTGTGACTGCAAGCTACTGGCTAACACTTCGGCAGCTGATGCCGAGTAGCGGTTTTGTAATATCATCACCGGCAAATCAATGAGCAGTGGCGAGCCTTCGGTTCTTAGCTCACGCTCCACCCCCTGTCGCCCTGCCACTTGCACCAATGTCTGGTTACGCATAAACAGCGATGCCACCGCCCCTGCCGACTCTAAGACCCCACCGGGGTTGTTTCGTACATCCAATATCACCCCCGTGATTGGCACGCCCGCCTGCCCCAAACTCTCCAAAATCTGCTGACGGGTGTTGTTTTGAAACACGGGCAGTTTAATGATAACCACACCCCCAACGATGGCAGTCTCTACATTACTTTTTAATACTTCATTACGCTGAGCAGTAAGTCGTCTTTTGCTACGCCCCGCATGAGACACCACAATATCCACCTGTGTGCCAGAGATGCCACTTAGCAACTGCTTGACATCATTTTCACTGTGGCTCTCATCCAGCTTGGTCTCACCCACTTGGTGTAGATAGTCTCCCACTTTTACGCCAGCACGTTTGGCAGATGAGTCTTCATGAACACTGGTAATGACCCAATGACTCTCATCATCCTGCCATACCGCTGACAGCCCGATGTTCGCCACGTTGCCTGCGGTGAATGATTGTAGATTGACAAAGGCTTCTTTGTCCAAGAACTCCGCATGACTGTCTAGCCCTGTCAGCATGCCACTCATGGCATTTTCAAAGAGCTTCTCATCATTGACTTCTTCGACATAGTCACGACGCACCAAATCCACCACCGACACAAAGGTTTTTAGGGTATTTGGCGATACCGCTCCCAGTGGCACACGCCCCTGATGCAGTCCTTCTATGCCATGCAGTGTATTGGGCTTACTCTCTAAGGCATCAAGTGTCGGGCTTGTTGGGTCTTGGGCATTCATCTGCTCGCCATCTGCCATCTGTCCACTTGTCTGTGCTTCGGTATCTAGACCGCTGTCGGCTTGCACATCATCGCCAAAGCCGAGTAGATTTGCCACTTTATTGATGGGCGTACTGATGGCTTTGGGTAGCTCGGCATGGCTTGTCATCGGCATACTTACCGCCAACGCCACCATGCTCGCCAGTAGTGTTTTTGTCAGTTTCATACATCCACCAATAGGCTCTCACCCGTCATCTCGGCAGGTTTTTGCATACCCATCAGGTGCAAAATAGTCGGAGCGACATCACACAGTCGTCCGCCTGTCCGCACGCTCACCTGTTTGTCGCCCACATAGATAAACGGCACAAATTCGGTCGTGTGCTGAGTATGCACCTGTCCGCTTTCGTAGTCTTGCATTTGCTCGCAGTTGCCGTGGTCGGCGGTGATGAGCAGATGACCGTTCATCTCACGCACCGCACCGACTATCTCGCCAATACAGGTATCCACCGCTTCTACCGCCTTGACCGCCGCATCAAACACGCCCGTATGCCCCACCATGTCGCCATTGGCGTAGTTGATGATGACCACGTCAAACTCGCCTGATAATATCGCTTCTTTTAGCTTGTCAGTTACTTCAAAAGCACTCATCTCGGGCTTTTCATCATAGGTTTTGACATCAGGGCTATTTACCAAAATGCGTTTTTCGCCGTCATACAGCTCTTCACGCCCGCCACTAAAAAAGAAAGTAACGTGAGCGTATTTTTCGGTTTCGGCAATGCGAAGCTGGGTTTTACCGTGATTTTGTAGGTATTCGCCCAATGTATTGGCAAGGCCTGTTGGATAATACGCCACCGTTGTTTTAGGGTTAGCTTCTAACTCATCAGAATATTTGGTCATCATGACAAAAGCAGACAGCTCGGGCGTTGCCTTACGCTTAAAGCCGTCAAAATCAGCATTCACAAAGGCTTGGCTAATCTCTCTGGCACGGTCAGCCCGAAAATTGACAAAAATCACGCCGTCATTGTCCGCTATTACGCCATTATCATCAATGATGGTCGCCTGTACAAACTCATCGGTCTCGTCCGCCCCATAGGCAAGCTCTATGGCATGGCTGGCACTGTCCGCTTCACGCACCGCCTTGGCTTGGGTCATCAGGTCGTACGCCTGCTCCACCCTATCCCACCGCTTGTCTCTGTCCATGGCAAAAAAGCGTCCGATACAGCTTGCGATTTTGGCTTCGGCATCAAACTCTTGGCTAAGATTTGCCAGATACTGCTCCAAATCCGCCACATAGCCGTCTGCCGATTTTGGCGGAGTGTCTCGCCCGTCCAAAAACGCATGGACGAACACTTGGCTTGCCCCCTGCTCTACGGCAAGTTTGGCGGTCGCCTTGATGTGGTCAATGTGAGCATGAACCCCACCGTCCGACAACAAGCCCAAAATATGCACTGCTCCTTCATTTGCCACCGTATCCTTGACCACCTTAACCAGCACGTCATTATGAAAAAATTCGCCCGAGCTGATGTCATTCATGATACGGGTAGAATCTTGGTACAAAATCCGCCCTGCCCCAAGGTTCATATGCCCCACTTCTGAATTACCAAATTGACCGTCAGGCAAACCCACGTCCTGTCCTGAGCCTGAGATAAGCCCATGTGGACAAGTCGCCATGAGCGTGTCCAGATTGGGTTTTTTGGCGGTATAAACGGCGTTGTCTCGTGAGTCTTCTCGGTGTCCGACACCGTCCAAAATCATCAAAACATAAGGGATTTTTTTCATGATAAAGCCTTTTTTAACAAATCAAAAATGATAACTCATTTCCCATTTTATCACAAAATACCCCCATTCGGCACGGCAAAAACCTCCCAAATCTTGAAATTTTTACAAAATTATCGTACAATAGAGCCACTGAAACATTCGCCAGTTGAGAATACACCTGAGCCGATAATCACACTTACAGGGTAATGACTGTTTGCTGTGGTGTGTATGCCCGCATCATCTGATGTATCGGGAAACCTAAAACAGCAAAGATTTACCCGCCTTGAACTACTTGGTTCATGGGCAACACTTGACAGCGGTGTTTCGGTTTTTTATTTTTATACTTTTAAAATATTGATTTTAAACAAAAATATTTTTAATATTAAAATTTTTATCATTTTTTAAAAAATTTTCTTGACAAGTTGTCAAAAATCTATATAATACGCAATCACTTGATACGACAAGTTATTCCCCAATAGCTCAGTCGGTAGAGCATCGGACTGTTAATCCGTGTGTCCCTGGTTCGAGCCCAGGTTGGGGAGCCATATTTAAAAACCCTTTTCTGTTTTGGAAAAGGGTTTTTGCTTTTTCGCTTTTGGTTATGTCATTATTTGCTTGATATCATGGGCATGATGATAAAAACCACACCATCATGCCCACACCCCATCCCATCACCAATCATTTGCGATTGCTTGGCACTGCCATCGCCCTTGACGGATATCTTGATACTTAGCCATGTCTGTCTTTGCCGTCTTGCTGGGTTGGTTTGATACCCAATGATACCGATAGATTTTATCATCTTTGGCATAAAATTCAGATGAATGCTCAGGCTTAACCGTATAATAATCACCATCTACATGATAATCAAACACATCCAAATCCCACCCATGCGACTCATCATCACTCATTAGGATGTCTATTTGGTTAAACCCATTTAACAGGATAAAATTAGGGTCGTTTAATTTTTCCACAATGGGATTGCCGTTATCATCAAAATACTCATCAATAAAATCAAGCTCGCTCTCATCACGACTAAGATACGCTCGCCCTACTGTCTCATCCACCTCATCTTGTATGAAATAAATCCGCCCATTATCAGCCATCAACTTATAACTAAAACTTTGGCTAAATCGCTCTCGTTTGGTGCTATACATGACAATGATGTCATTATGACCGCTCGGAACAGCATTTTGCCATGCATAGCTCTCTTGGTACTTCCCACCATCTTTACCCACTTCATTCATGTCAGCATAAAACTTCAAGGTATTGACATCATTACCATGACACAAATAAGCATGACCACCAGAGACGTAATTTGGCTCATCATCATTAATTTGCAATAAAAAACCATCTTCATCACTTCGCCCCTTGATATGAAGACGTGTGCCGTCTTGATAACGATTATGCCTACTCATCACGGCAAATACAGAAGGCTTGTCCATCTCAATAGACATCACATCACCCACGAGCCGATAACCGCCAAACGCTACCATGCCCATCGCACTTATCATCACACGCTGATTGGGCAAAAGACACATCATGCTCTGATTGGCTTGTTTGTCGTGTTTTAAACAGCCAATCAGCTCATCAGCATTTGGGTAACTGTTTGCATGAACACAAACACTCATAAACATCATCAAGCAAAGCAACCATCTCATCGAAGCACCCCTACAACCCCAACATCTTAGTTATCACGCTATAATGGTCTTCAAACATCATACGCCCGTCAAGCTCGCCAAGCGGTAGCCAAAACGCCCGACTGGCATCATCGCCCCCTGCCACATCGGGGAGCTTATCGCCTGTCAGTTCAAAATAAAACACCGTTGTTACCGTCCGTCCACGAGCCGAACGGTTCGGAGCGTCAAAGGCATGGCTTGCTTTTAGAGTGCTTGGGCTGATGATAAGCCCAGTCTCTTCTTGTAATTCACGTAACGCACAGTCAAGCAGGCTTTCATCTTTATCCAAAAATCCGCCCGCCAACGCATACAGCCCACGCCCATATTCGCCCCCACGCTCAATGAGTAGCACATGACCTGCCTGCACCACCAAAGCGTCCGCCGTAACAAACACAGGTGGATACGGAGCGGACTGCCATGCTTTTTGATAATCTAAGACATGGCGGTATTCACGTTGCAGATGAGTAAAATCGTCCGTTTGGGCAAACTTTTGTAAAAAAGCCACGCTCGGGGCAGGCATTTTATCTTGCCAATCATCGCCATTTTTTAGACGTTCATCTAAAAAATACGCCCGTCTTAGCGGTGTGGCAGACAAATTTTCAAAACTGGGCAACTCAACAAAACCCCAATCAGGAAATAACGACAAATAATACGAACTGTCATCCTTGGTATGCCCGATGATACCAATCTTGGCAGGTTCGTTTTGGGTGATAAACGAGACCGCTTGTTGGACGTTTTGGAGCCATTTGTGGTCATTATAGAGCGTGTCATCAATGGGCATACAAATGATACGCTCGCTGTCGGCTGTGTCATTATCAAAGGCTTTTAAAATCATGCTTTCACGTTCATCAAAGCTAAACGGATTTTTGATGGTGCGTGGGCTATTTGCCGAACCGATGAGCATGATGACGGTTTTGGCACGGTTTAGGGCTTCACGCACGACAAATTCATGCCCATGATGAAACGGCTGAAACCGCCCGATAAATACCAAATAATCAAATTGAGCCATGTTAAATCTCATTATTTAAAAAATTAGACTTGATAAAAGCGATTATGTTACCATAAAAGCATAGATTTATCTTTATTATTGAGTTTTTACCATGAGCGATTTACAAAACGAACCTTTAAGCAGTAACATCATCATCACGCCCAACGCCCAAGACTATCTGGCAGAACTGCTTGCCAAACAAGAAGTGGACGGCATTGGCGTGCGTATTTTTGTGGAACACGCAGGCACGCCTCGAGCCGAATGCTGTATGAGCTACTGCCAACCTGATGAGATTGATGAAGACGATTTGCAAATTCCTTATGACAAATTTGTCGCCCACATTGACGCCCCGAGCATTCCTTATCTGCATGATGCGGTGATTGATTATAACAAAGACCGTTTTGGCGGTCAGCTCACATTTAGAGCCCCTAACTCAAAAGTCCCCCAAGTGGGCGAAAATGCCAGCATTGAAGAGCGGATTACTTATGTGCTACAAGCCGAGATTAACCCCCAACTTGCCAGTCATGGTGGTCATGTGGAGCTTTTGGAAGTCATCGAAGATAATGCAGGCAAAACTGCGGTGCTAAAATTTGGCGGTGGCTGTCAAGGGTGCAGTGCGGTGGATGTTACCTTGCGTCAAGGCGTGGAAGTTCAGCTAAAACAACAAATCCCTGAGCTCACCCAAGTCATTGACGAAACCGACCACACTAAGACGGAAAATGCGTATTATAAATGATTGGTTAAAAAAGATAAAAGGGCATGAATTTGCCCTTTTTATAATCATTTAACTTCAAAATACGCCAATAGACGTAAGGTGCGTAATACGCACCAATAAGATTTCTATTTAAAAAGGTGCGTGGGACGCACCTTACCCCCCCTACTACACACCCCCAAATACCCAAATTTTAAAAAATAAAAATAGATTATGTTAAATAAATACACCCAAAAAAACGGCAACTTATCATTGCCGTTTTTGCTTTAATGGTCGCTTGGCACTTTATCCATGTCAATATCAGGATTTTTGGTTAAGTGAATGATGGATAAAATCAACCCACCCCAAACGATAGACAAAGCCACCACCATGACTGCTAATGCGGTACCGTTCATGCGTTTTCTCCTTCTATGGATTTGTGCTGATGATGTGTGGCGTGGGCAGGTGCTTTGGTCAATAGGAACGAACCCACCGCAAACACTGCCACCACACCCCAACCAAAGATAAGTTGAGTTGCCAAATCATAACTGTCATAGCCCTTGGTAACGAGTGAGAACACACTTAGCACCAACGCCACGATGAGCGAAATGGGCGTAACAATGGTCAGCATAAATGCCCAGCCCTTACCCACTTTCACGCTAGAAATGGCGTTAATGTGGTTGATGAGCTTATCCATGACAGGACGGTTAAACCACGTTACCCAAATGATAGACAAAATCGCCCCTGTTACCACGCCGATATTATTGGCAAAATGGTCAATCACGTCCACAAAGGTAATCGCCGTTTTGGTAGAAAACAGGGCAAGTGAGATGAGAGCTGATACACCACCGACCACGCTAACTGCTTTTTTATGCGACCAGCCGAATTTGTCCTTGACCGCTGAGATTGGCACTTGTAAGATACTTGCCATGGACGTAACGCCCGCCACAAACAGCGAACCAAAAAACAAGATGCCGATGAGCGTACCAGCGTCGCCCATGCTAGAGATGATTTTTGGAAAAGCGATGAATGCCAAACCGATACCGCCCGACACCACTTCTGATACAGGCACGCCTGATTGCACCGCCATAAAGCCCAGTACCGAGAAAATCCCGATACCTGCCATGACTTCAAACGATGAGTTAGCAAAACCCACCACCAATCCTGAGCCTGTCAGGTTGGCATTTTTCTTTAAATAAGATGAGTACGTTACCATAATCCCAAAGCCGATAGACATTGAGAAAAAGACGTGCCCGTAAGCGGCAAGCCAGACCTTGGGGTCAGCCATTTTTTCCCAATTGGGGGTAAAAAAGGCATTTAACCCTTCGGAGGCACCGTTTAGTCGCACTGCTTGCACCACCATTATGGTAAACATGACCACCAATAGCGGAATACAGATTTTGTTGACAAGCTCCACGCCTTTTCGGATACCGCCATACATGATGAACAGCACCAATGCCCATACGATGGCCACCCCGATAAACAGACTAGGCACAATGCCAAAATCTAGTCCCGAGCCATTTTGCAGATAATGCTCAAAGAAAAACGTCTGCGGGTCATCGCCCCACTGTTGCCCAAAGGCGTATAGGGTGTATTGCCCTGCCCATGACAACACGGACGCATAATAAATCCCGATGACCGTACACACCAGCACCTGCCACCAGCCCACGATTTCTTTGGATTTAATCATTCGCCGATAAGCCGTAGGCGGAGCTCCGTGATATTTTTGCCCCGCGACATAATCCAAAAACAGCAAGGGAAATCCTGCGGTTGCCAAAGCGATGAGATAGGGAATAAAAAACGCCCCACCGCCATTTTCGTAAGATACATAAGGAAAACGCCAGATGTTACCCAAGCCAACTGCCGACCCAATCGCCGCCAAAATAAAGCCTGAGCGTGCCGACCAACTTTCTCGTTGTGTGGACATAATTGCTCCTTGTTAATGTTTTGGCAACTCCATTTATCAACGTCATGCCAAACTGTTAAATTTTGTAAAAAGTTCTATCCCATATAGTTTGATTGAATCAATTGAAAATGTCAAATAAATAAAAAAACAAAAACCCATAACAAAATATTATGGGTCAATGAGAATGGTTGTGACCTAGCGAATGAGACCACGTTTGCTGTTTTGTAGCGACTGGATAAACAACGCCACTTTTGGCTCATCCGCCACCCAAGTGGACAGCTCGGCAATTACGTCCGCCTTGATTTTGCCAGAGCGGAACACCACGTCATAAGCCCTATCCAACGTCTCAATGGTTTCTTTGTTCCACCCTTTTCGTCTCATGCCTTCTTTGTTTAGCCCATGCACCGTGGACGGATTACCCGACACGGTGGTAAAAGCACAGACATCTTTTAAAATCAGGCTCGCCCCACCAATCATCGCATAATCATCAATCCGACAAAACTGATGTACACCCGTCTGTCCACCGACAATCACATAATTACCAATATGGGCATGACCTGCCACACCCACGTTATTGGCAAGGACGTTGTGGTCGCCCACCATACAGTCGTGGGCGATATGGGTGTTTACCATAAATAGGTTATGATTGCCGATTTTGGTTAATCCGCCACCGTCTGCCGTGCCACGATGAAAGGTGCAAGACTCACGAATGGTATTGTCATCGCCCACTTCTAGGTAGGTGGTTTCGCCTGTAAATTTTAAATCCTGAGGTATCTCGCCAATACTGGCAAATTGAAAAATGGTGTTACGCTTACCAATGGTGGTATTATCGCCCACGATGACGTGCGATTTTAAAATGGTATTCTCGCCAATCGTGGTATTTTTGCCCACGATACAATACGCCCCAATGCTCACGGCTGGGTGTATGACGGCAGTCGGGTTAATGATGGCGGTTGGGTGTATGTTCATGACGCTATCCACATTAGTCCAACTTTTGACGGGCAATCATAATCTCAGCACTGCACGCCAGTTTGCCATCCACATGAGCGGTGCATTCAAATTTATAAATCTCACGCTTGGCGGTAACGAGCTTTGAGCGAATCACCAGCGTATCGCCCGTGCTGACAAGTTTTTTAAAACGCACTTTATCCACGCCTGCAAATAGATACAGATAGCCGTCTTCGGACGATTGCCCTGCACTGACAAACCCCAAAATGCCCGACAACTGTGCCATGGCTTCCACCATAAGCACCCCTGGCATGACAGGATTATCAGGAAAATGACCGTTAAACAGCTCTTCGTTAATCGTGATATTTTTATAACCTGTAATCCAGTTGTCTGCTGATATCGCCGTCACACGGTCGATGAGCATAAAAGGATAACGGTGGGGCAAATACCGCTTGATAACAGGATAGCCAAATGGTAAGGTCAAGTTTTGAGACGTTAAGCGTTCGTGGTCGCCATCGGTCATCAGTTCTAGGTCTAGGGTAGAATTTGTCATGGATATATCCATTTAAATAAAAATTTACTTTTGTCCACTTTGGCGAAACTTGACCGCTGCACGTCGCCAGTGATTGCTCGGCATGGCAGGTGTGCCTGATGAGTACGAGCCTGCTTCTTTGATAGAGCCTGTGACCATCGTCATGCCAGTGAGCGTGACATTATCAGCAATGTGCAAATGCCCTGCTATCCCCACCGCACCGCCAATGATACAGTTCGCCCCAATGTGCGTACTGCCTGCAATGCCTGTCATGGCAGCAATCGCCGTGCCACGCCCGATATGGACGTTGTGGGCGATTTGTACAAGGTTATCAATAATCACATCATCGCCAATCACAGTATCGCCCACCGCACCCCTATCAATACAAGTGTTTGCACCAATACGCACACGATGACCGATGACAACACGCCCAAGCTGATGGATTTTTTGCCAAGCCAGTCCGTCCGCTCCCACTTTTGGGGCAAAGCCAAAGCCGTCCGAGCCGATACTGGCATGAGCATGAATCTGTACACCATCGCCGATTACACAGTGATGAGCGACACTAACGTGCGAGCCAATCTCACAATCATCGCCAATTTGTACAAAATCGCCAATCACCGCATACGCCCCAATGTTGGCGTTTTTACCAACGGTAGCACTGGGCGAGACGATAGCAGTAGAGTGAATGCTATTATCGGCTTGATAATCAAACAGCCCACTCACGGACGCATACGCCAAATAGGCATCTTTGACAAGGATAACGGTGGTGTTTGGCAGGGCAGGTATTTTATCGGCAAATCGCTCTGATACCAGCACCACACCTGCCCGAGTTCCCACCAAATCAGACAAATAGCCTGCCTTTGCCAAAAACGCCAAACTGTCCTTATCAGCACCTGCCAAATCCGCCACACGACTAACCGACACATGGCGATTTGCCAAAGTGTCTTTATTTAACACCATCTGGCAAAGTTCAATGGCGCGGATGATTTTATCCAAATCAATCATGATTAGAATACGCTACCGATTTGGAATTGGACGTTTTCTACTTGGTCGCCTTCTTTTTCATTTAACGGTTTGGCATAACTGATGGAAATCGGTCCAATCGGGGTATACCATGTCACGCCCGCCCCCACGCTATAACGCAACTCTTTGTCCTGCTCGATGTAGGTTAGGTTGTCATTGGCGACCCCAAGCTGGGTCAAGTTGATTTTTTCGCTATCAAGATTTGTGGTGTCAAATGCCTGACCAGCATCAAAGAAAATCACAGGACGCACTTGGTCTGCCCAGTCACCTTTAAACGGCACCGGCAAAATCAGCTCTGCCCCAAAGGTCGCCAACGCATTACCACCCACTTCTTCGCCACGGTAATTACGGGGGTCTGATGCTCGTGCGTAATGGCGTGATAATGGCCCTAATGATGATGCTTCAAAGCCACGCACCGAGCCATAACCACCGGCATAGAAGTTTTCATAAAATGGCAAATTATTACCATAACCCAAGCGTGCATGACCACGGAGTACCGTGCCTTTCCATAGTGGATAATAGGCGTTTAGGCGGTAGTTTACCTTTTGGAAAGTCTGGTCGCCAAAACCCAAATTGACATCCACATTATGACTTACCCCCTTGGTAGGGAATACGGGCTTGTCAAGGCTAGAATAACTCCATCCAAGCACCCCGCCATAGGTGGTGTAGTCATTGGTAAAACTTGTGCCATCACTATCAATGTCTGCCCGACCGCCATCTTCTAACAGCTGTTTGACATTGGCAACGCCCATCCACTGACCGCCACGCACTTTGGTTTTATCAACGGTAAAACCACCACTGATACGCTGCTTTTCATCAATCGGATAGCCATAAATCAAACTACCGCCATAGGAGTCAAGCACATAGTTGGAAATGTTTTTGCTGTCATATTTGGTCTTGCGGTAGTAGGCATTGGCACTTTGGGAGACGCCATTGACAGTAAAATAAGGGTCGGTCATGCCTAGGCTGTAATTATCACGGGTCTCTGAACGGCTAAATGACATATTAGCACGGTTACCCGTCCCCATAAAGTTAGACTGCGATAAGTCCACTTGGAACGTCATACCGCCACTTTGTGAGTACCCTGCGGCGATGGTGGATGAGCCTGATGGCTGTTCTTCGACCGTATAATTAATGTCCACTTGGTCAGGACTGTTTGGTACAGGTCTGACATCCACTTTGACGTCTTTAAAGAAACCCGTTCTCATGAGTCTGGCACGGGACAGCTGAATTTTTTGGTTGGATGCGAGTGCCCCTTCTAGCTGACGCATTTCACGGCGTAGCACTTCGTCTTTGGTTTTTAGGTTGCCGGTAAAGTTGATGCGACGAACATAGACAGGACGTACAGGGTCAATATAATAATCCACACCCACTGTCAAGGCTTCATCATCAATCCTTGGCACAGGGCGGATTTGGGCATAATAATAGCCATCATCGCTGAACTTATTGGAAATCTCGGCGGTGGTCTCATCAAGCTCTTTTTGTGAATAGGTATTGCCCTGCTTGAATTTGACCAGCTCATTTAGCTCATCAGTGGGATAGGTGGTATTACCCAAAAACTGAATATCGCCAAACTTATACTGCTGACCTTCGTTAATGGTCGTCTCAATAAAGACTTTTTGTTTCTCGTCATCGATGTTTAGAGTGGCATTATCCACGCTCACTCGCACAAAACCGTCATTGAGATATTTGGCTTTGACATTTTCTAGACTGGCATTTAGCTTTTCTTGGCTATAACGGTCGGCTTTGGATAGTGGATTCCATTTTTTGTCCTTGACCACGAACTCATCTTTTAACTCTTCGTCGCTAAAATGCGTATTACCAATGATGTTAATATCCACCACACGGGCAGGTTTACCTTCGACAAAATTAATGTCCAGCTTGACACGGTTACCGTCCAGTTCGGTTTGCTTGACTTCAATGTCAGCATTATAATAACCCTGTGAGATGTACTGATTTTCAAGCTCGCTCTCCAAGGTGGCAACGGTTGCCTGTTTTAGTACGCTACCCACCGCAAGCCCCGTACTCTCCAAGCCTTGCTTTAAGCCATCATCAGGGATGAGTTTATTGCCATCAAAGTTTAGCTCTGCGATGATCGGACGTTCCACCACATGAAACACCACACGCCCATCATCAACATCTGCCTGTACGTTTGAGAACTGCTCGGTGGCATACAAGGCACGAATGCTGTCCGCCAACGCATCCGATGTCAATGCCTGACCCACACCCAAAGGCAGTGCCACTTGCAAACTTTGGGGGGTCACTCGGCTAAGACCACTAAACTCAATGGCACTGACAGTATCATTGGCATAAGCTGTGGCGGTCATGACCATCATCACAGACGCGGTTAAGGTTTTTGTCAAAAAAGAAGTACGCATAACAGGTTCACTCAAAGTCGTTCAACTCATCAGCAACAACATCAAAATAACAATAAACTACAAGTGTACATTGATGATGATTGAATATGGCAAATGTTAATTAATCAAAAATATGGTGTAAGTTAAGCCAAAAAATCAATTTTGGCAAGTAAAATTGTCAAATTTTTAAAAATTTTCTTTAAATATTGCCCAATTATTACCAAAAATCATGCTTAGCGTTTATTGGCATTTCTATTGCCCTACCAAGTGGTTAGATTTTCGCCCTAACCGAACATTCGTGAGATGTCATTACCAATGGCTAGCATCATCATACCAAACAGTAGTAACATACCCATTTGCAAGCCTGCCATTTGTAGTCGCTCACTCATGGGCTTACCCACTATCAATTCATAAGTATAAAACACCAAATGCCCACCGTCCAGCACAGGTATCGGCAACAGATTTAGCACGGCAAGCGATAGGCTAATCAGCCCTGCGGTAGACAACACTTGTTGCCAGCCCATCTGTATGCTGTCCTTAGAGACCTGAGCGATACTAATCGGGCCAGACAAATTATCAAGTCCGATCAGCCCTGTTAGCATCTTACCCATAGATTTGAGCGTCATTACAGACAAATCATAAGTTTTGATAAAGGATTTTTGTAGAGCTTCTAATGGCGTATGGTTTACCGTCATCTTATAATCATCGGGAACGGTAATTTTGGTCTCTTGCACCCTTGCCCCGATTTGCCCAACCGTGCGATTATCCACCTTGACCGCTTTTGGCATGACCTTGATATCCATGTTTTGCCCGTCTCGGACAACGCCAAACGTGAGCGATTTTTCGGGATTATTTTGGATAATCTCGGTGGCGGTCAGCCAGTCTTTTATCTCTTTGCCGTCAATGTGGCTAATCCTATCGCCTGCTTTTAGCCCCATTAACGCCCCTGCTCCGTCAGCAGCCAGCGAGCCTATCACAGGCGGTATGACAGGTCGCCAAGGCAGAACACCAAATGCACTCAGCGGGTCTTTGCCCCCATCTGCCCCCTGCATAAAATCATCAATAGCCACCGCCGTCTCGCCCTTATCGGTCGCCACAACCACCGCCCCACGCTCGCCCATGCGGTCAGCTAAGGCAAAATTCACACTCTCCCACGTGGGCGTATTTTTGCCGTCAATGGCGTGTATCGTCTCGCCCACCACAAGTCCGCTCGCTTGGGCAGGGCTATCGCTCACAATCCGTCCGATTTTGGTCGATAACTGCTCGCTTGGTTGTAAAAACAGCACAAAAAACAGCCCAATGGCGATGATAAAATTCATCAACGGCCCTGCGATGACAATGGCGATTTTCTTTAAGGGGTGCTGATTGTTAAATGCCAAATGTCGCTCATGCTCGGCAACGTCCCCTTCTCGCTCGTCCAGCATTTTGACATATCCGCCAAGCGGTATCGCACAAATGCGATAATCTATGCCTGTTTTGGGACTTGTCCAGCCAAACAGCCGAGTACCAAAACCGATAGAATAAGTCAAAACCTTAACTCCGCACAGCCGTGCCACGATATAATGCCCCCACTCGTGCAAGGCGACAAGGGGCGTAAGGACAAGCAAGGCGGATAAAAATAAATATAAAGCGGTCATGCTTTTTGGGTTCTCTTAGTTTTTTGTTTTGCCAACAAATTGGTTTGGGCGAATAAATTGCCCCTACAATACCTTCAAAAATTTTTAAATGGTAATTTTAATCAATATAAAGATTTGGTTTTAAAATTTTGGATAATTGGGTAAATTTGGGCGAATAAATTGCCCCTACGCATTTAAATTTAAAAATACATTTTAATTCAAATGTAAAAAACCATTAAAATCAATCCATTAACTTTCTTAAATAAACGTCCGTCCTATCTCGCACCCGTTTATCTAACGCCAAAATCTCGTCAAGCTCATCAAAATGTCTGCCAAATTGTGCCCCCAATTCATCATCATGTAACACACGCTCCACCGTGTCGGCGATGTCGGTTAGGCGAATGCGACCATCCAAAAATGCCGATACCGCCACTTCATTAGACGCATTTAAGGCAACACATGCCCCAGTACCTGTCCGTATGGCATGACGGGCAAGGTCTAGGGATTTGAATTTGTTCTTATCGGGGCGGGTAAATTCTAAGGCGGATATGTCAAATAAGCTCAATGATTTCACGCCGCCATCCATGCGATTAGGGTATCCCAAAGCATGGGCAATGGGTACTCTCATGTCAGGTGAACTAAGTTGTGCCAAAATAGAGCCGTCCACATATTCCACCATAGAGTGAATGATGCTTTGGGGGTGAATGGCAATGTCAATCTGAGCGTCAGATAGGTTAAACAAATGACAAGCCTCAATCAGCTCCAAGCCCTTATTCATCATGGTGTTAGAATCCACCGTGATTTTGCTCCCCATGTTCCAGTTGGGGTGCGACACCGCTTGGGCGACTGTGGCGTTTTTCATGTCATCATAAGATTTGTGCAAAAATCCACCACCGCTTGCCGTCAGCCACAGTTTTTTTATGCCAAATTCACTGCGATGAATGGCGGTGTTGTCGTCCTGCACCGCCTTTGGCAAACATTGAAAAATGGCGTTATGCTCACTGTCAATGGGCAAAATCGTGGCGTTGTGCGTGCGTGCGGTGTTCATGACCAACTCGCCTGCCATGACAAGGCTTTCTTTGTTGGCAAGTAGCACCGTCTGCCCTGCTTTGACTGCCGATAAGGTAGAGCCAAGCCCTGCCGAACCGACAATGCCTGCTACGACCTTGCCCGCCCCTTTGTCGCTTGCCAACTCCGCCAAGCCGTCTTGACCGCCGACCACGTCAATCATAAGATTTGCCGATTTTAAGCGTTTGGCAAATTCGTCCACCTTATCAGACGGCACGCCAACACGGCTTGGGCGAAACTCCACGCATAGCTCAAATAATTTATCCAAGCGACCAAAGCCCGACAAGGCATACACACCCAACCCTGCGTGGCGTGCGATGTCAAGCGTGCTGTCGCCGATTGAGCCTGTTGCTCCAAGCACGGTCAATGGCGTTGTCAATGCCGTCATCACAAAAGCCCCTTTAAATCGCCAAGAGCAGGCAATACACCCAAATACACGAGCACCAAGACCCCAAGAGCAAACACAGGCGTAGCCGACAATAAGCTATCAATGCGGTCAAGCACACCGCCATGCCCTGGTAAGATAGTGCCAGAGTCTTTAATCCCTGCTCGGCGTTTTAGCATGGATTCAAACAAATCACCAAGCACGCTTGCCAATACCGTCAAGCCCGACAAGCCCAAAAAGGCAACAAGTGCTACTGTGTCAAGTTTTAACCCAAAGCCCACGCCCACCGCCACAAGGCTTGCCGTGATGATACCGCCAATCAGCCCTTCTATGGATTTGTTGGGCGAGACGTTGGGGGCAAGTTTGCGTTTGCCAAGTTTACGCCCAACAAAATACGCCCCACTGTCAGCACACCACACCAAAAGAAACACATACATAAGCCACCAAGGCGACACCTGCCATAGGCTGTACATGGCGGTAATGCTGGCGGTCAAGATGACAATTCCCATAAAAAATAGGCGTTTGCCGTACCATTTTTCTTGGATAGGATAAACAAGCACCCATTTGGTTGCCATAAGCCATATCCCAAAGGACAGCACCCACCACACCACCCAAGAGACAGGCACAAAAATACTGACAAGCGTAACCACAAGCATCAGAGCAATAAACTGGGCAGGTTGTTTGCGTTTGGGCATGAGTTTTGTCCACTCATGGGACGCAATGAGCGTGCCTACGGTCAAAAGTGGCAAAAACAAAAAGGGCTGACGACTGGTGAACATCGCTACGCCCACGATAATCACAAGTACGATTGCAGTTTTTATTCGTTGCCACATAGTTTTGCCTTTTTATTATGGGTTTTTTAAATTTATAAAATGTTGATTGATAATATTTGAAAGCATAGGAAATTGGGCGAATGTGATTCGCCCCTACAAACCTTTTAAATCTCATCAATCAACCATGCCAAACATCAACCTTGTGCTTGCACCTGTTCGCTGGTTTTACCAAAACGTCTTTCACGATTGCCAAAGTCTTGTATCATCTTATCAAGTTCGTCCGCCCCAAAATCAGGCCACAACGTCTCGGTAAAAAACAGCTCGGCATAAGCCGACTGCCACAGCAAAAAGTTGGAAATGCGGTACTCGCCCCCCGTGCGAATGAGCATATCCACATCGGGCAAATCGGCAAGTTCTACATTCTCTGCGATAAGATTTGCATTGACATCGCTTGGGGTAAGTTCGCCTTTTTGGACTTGTATGGCTAATTTTTGGCACGCCAAAGCGATGTCCCATTGTCCGCCATAGCTGATTGCAATGACAAGCGTCATTTTGTCAAAATGGGCGGTCTTACTTTCTGCGTCTGTCATAAGGGCTTGCAGGTCGGAATTTAGCATTGACCTGTCGCCGATAAATCTTAGGCGAATTTGGTATTTATTCATGCGGGGCATTTGCTCGTGAATGGTGCTTTCTAAGAGTCGCATGAGCAAATCCACTTCCGCCTGTGGTCTTGCCCAATTTTCTGACGAAAACGCAAACACCGTCAAAACTTTAACCCCCCGTGCCAAACAATGTTCCACAATGGGGTCAAGTGCGTCTTTGCCCTTGATATGCCCTGCCCCTGCCTGCAAAGCATGAGCCTTGCCATAGCGGTTGTTACCGTCCATGATAATGGCGATGTGTTGGGGCAGGTTTAAAATGGGGGGTAATGGGGCATTTGGCATGATAGATAGGCGGATTGGTCAATGGTAAATGATACAAATAGGGCGAATGGCTCGCCCTATATAGGGCGTGCTGAACCTTTGCAACACAATTTAACGTTTAAAATATTTTAGAGATAAAACACTGTTTTTGCATGAAAAATGGTTAAATCTTGTTTTTCATCATCAAATTCCTTGTTGATATTTTAATATCAACTGCGGACTTTTCCTTGAAAAACGTGCGATTTCCCCTATTTTTCATTGCAAATATAAAGGGTAGGCACGCCCTAAAAAGACATAACTTAGACTTCCATAAGCTCGCTTTCTTTTTTGGCAAGGCGAGTGTCGATTGCTTTGATAAAGTCATCGGTCAGCTTTTGAATGTCGGTCTCGGCACGGCGTTCGTCATCTTCGCTGGCTTCTTTGTCTTTGACGAGTTTTTTGATGTCGCCTAGCATATCACGGCGGATATTACGCACCGACACACGGGCAGACTCGGCATCAGAGCGAGCCAATTTCTGCATATCCTTACGAGTCTCTTCGGTCAAAGCAGGCATTGGCACACGAATCACGTCTGCGGTCATGGGATTAAGCCCCAAATCCGCTTCACGGATTGCCTTATCCACCGCTTGCACCATAGAGCGGTCAAAGGGCTGTACAAGTAGGGTGCGGCTGTCTTCTACGTTCACGCTTGCCACTTGGTTTAGGGGCATATCCGAGCCATAGTAGCTTACCATAACGCCTGACAAAATACCAGGGTGAGCCCGTCCTGTACGCAGTTTGGCAAACGCACTTTCTAGGGCTTCAAGCGATTTTTCCATACGGGCTTTGCCGTCTGTTTTGATTTGGTTAATCATAAGGGTTTCCTATTTGCAATATTTACTAAACATTGATTTTGTTACATTAGGGCGAATTGCAATTCGCCCCTACCAATCGGCATAATAAGCAAGATTTAACAGTTTTTAAAGTTAATTTTAAATTCAATAAAAATTGGGCTCTGGTTCAAAAAGTATGCTACAAGGAAAACCGTTCGTGGTGAGCTTGGGAAACCTAACGGTTTTCCTGCCCTTCGACAAGCTCAGGGCGAACGGAAAACCTAGTTCAGCATACTTTTTAGACTACTACCAAAAATTGAATTAATGATACACTCGTGTACCTTCTTTTTCGCCCATAACGACATTTAATAGAGCATTGGGCTTGTTCATATCAAACACTTGCAACGGCACGTTGTGTTCACGGCATAGGGCAATGGCGGTCAAATCCATAACGCCCAATTTGTCTTCTAGGGCTTTGTCAAAGGTTAGGCTGTCGTATTTGACCGCATCGGCATGAACGCTTGGGTCTTTATCATACACGCCGTCCACTTTGGTTGCCTTTAAGATGAGACCTGCTTCAATCTCAATCCCACGCAAACACGCCGCCGTATCGGTGGTAAAAAACGGATTGCCCGTACCTGCCACAAAAATGCACACTTCGCCATTATTTAGGTGGCGAATGGCTTCACGACTAGAATACGGCTCGCCAATGGTGGCGATATTAAGAGCGGACATGAGACGGCATTTGATGTTACGGCGGACTAGGGCATCACGCATGGCAAGCCCGTTCATCACGGTAGCAAGCATACCCATTTGGTCGCCTGTAACTCGTCCGACAAGCCCTTCTTTTTGGAGTGTACTGCCACGATACAAGTTACCACCGCCAACGACAATCCCCACTTGCACGCCAAGCCCACGCAAATGGGCGATAGACAGGCTCATTTGGTCAAGAATGGACGCATCAATGCCCATGTCTTTGCCCCCTGCTAGGGCTTCGCCTGAGAGTTTGAGTAGAATACGGGAAAATTTTGGATTTTTGTCGTTGGGATTATGGACGTCTGACATGGCACACCTGTTATAATTTAAATACAAATTAAGTAATTTTATCACATTTTGCCAAATATTGTAAAATTAAAAAAGGCGAAACCCTGTCCGCCTTTTTTAATTTTAAATTTGTCTTTAATTCACTTTTTAATGAACCCACTTTTAATTCACCTTAGTCAATTCCATACTAATGACTTTGCCGTCATTGGTTTGGCTGACTTTGACTGGTAGATAATTTAGGCTGGGGGCAAGCCAAAAGCTCGTGGCACGCCCTTTGTCATCATGCACACGGTCAATGCGAATGGCGTCATAAGTACCCGCAGGAACGGTGATTTTGCTACTGCCCGAACGTCTAAATCTGGTGGCTTCTATTTCATTTTTCTTAACCAAATGATAATTTCCACTAAACTTACCGTTAATCAGTTCTTGACGGATTTGGGTTTCTAAACTCAAATCATCATAGGCTTGTCCGTTCATTCTAAGCGTGGTGGATTTGCCTTTATACGTGCTAACCACGGATTTGGCGGAGTTATTAAACTTGATATTATGAGTGCGTCCCACGCCCAACACTCGCACCGACATATTGGAGCTAGATGGTACGATTCTGCCGTTGGATAGGCTAAAACTTGCCGACTGGTTTACACTTGCCACGCCTGCGGCACTGGCTTTTACATGATAGTGGTAATCATCTCCATTTTTAATTAAGGTGCGTGTTGCTGTGCCCTTTTTGCCATCTGCTTTTAGTACATAAGTGGCAGAAAATCCTGATAAATCAGACGCATTTGCAGATAAAGTTGCCCCTGCCAAGATAGCGGTTGTAATAGTGGTGGTTTTTAGGAAATTTTTAAAAATCGTCATGATTACTCGCTTTACATTAAAATTAAGAATATGGGGGTATTATTGACATTTTTTGTTACAAATTCAAGGGCGGTGGCGTGATGATTTGTAGCATTTTGTGAGAGCAATCTCAAACCATATTTTATTTGCCATTATCATAAAGCAAACCAATGATTATACATATTTTGTTACATTTTATGTTATCATATAACTTTTAAAATTTTGTTATTTTTGTGGTCTTTTAGGTGCATTCTCATGCTAAAATCAATCATTATATACATCGCCTTATTTTTCGCCTTTGTCTTTGCGGTTTTGCTGTGCTTTTATCTATATCTTATCAGTGGCTCAACCAAACAAGGCGACATCACTTGGCATTCTTGCTATCGCCCTGCTTATCTATCGTGGTTTGTATTGCCACCGTCCGTGCGTTTGCAATGTGCCACCGTCTCTGTGCCTGTGGATTATACCAAGCCTGACGGCAAAACCTTTGTCATACCGCTCACACGTTTGCCTGCTAAGGGCAATCCCATTGGCGAGCTGTTGCTCCTAAACGGCGGGCCAGGCGGTCATAGCCTTGACATGAGTATGACGTTGTTTGATGAGTATGGGCAGACAGTTAAGGATAATTTTAACGTATTGGGCTACACTCCCCGTGGGGTTGCCCCGTCTACCCCTGCCATAGACTGCGGTGGCGTGGACGAGACGGACGAGCAGGGCAACACCAACGCCAAAGCCTATATGGACGCTTGCATACAGCACACAGGGGCGGACATTTTGCCCTTTATCAGCTCAAAAGAAGTCGTCAAAGACCTAGACAGCATTCGCACCCAGCTGGGCGTGGACGTGTGGAGCATGGTGGGCTATTCGTACGGCACAAAACTTGTCGCCAAATATGCCGAGTATTACCCCACACGCTTGCGAGCAGGCGTGGCGGACGGGGTGGTGGATACGAGCGAGACCTTGTTTACCATTTTAAAAAATCAGTACAAAGGCTCCCAAATCGCCTTTGATGCCTTTATCAAAACCTGCAAGACCACTGTATTTTTGACAAGTCCCAAGACCCAAGCACCGCTTTTATCAACAAATTAGCCGAGATTTCTGCCAAAAACCTAACCGACAAAAATGGCGATAAAATAGACAGCCAAAGTATCCTAGCCATTATCAACGAAAACATCAACGACAGCACCTACTGGGCGGACATGATGACGATGCTTGGCGAGCTTGACAGGGGCGAGACGGGCGAGTTTAACACTCAGTTACTCATCTCCGAGTTTGGCGAAAAAGGGTTTAGTAAAGATGCTCTATCCCTTATCAACTGTGCCGACTCCGCCCCCAAACTTAGCCGAGACGAGTACATCAAACAAGCCAAAATCATCGATGAACAGGCTCGTTATGATGATATTAAAAAGCGTTCTGATGATGATTATCTGGACGCTTGCTACTATTGGCAATGGCAAGCGACCGATGATTTGGATGAAAACCTTATCACAAACGACACGCCAAACCTGCTTTTTGTCGCCCAAAAATATGACCTTGCCACACCACTTGCCAATGCGGTCAATATGGCAAAACGCTTTGATGATACGCTCATCTACACGCCAAATCACGGTCATACTGTGAGCCTATCGGGCATGAATGCGTGCGTGGACGGCTATGTGGTAAAGTACCTGCTTGATCCAAAAATGACGTTTGATAAAAAAGTGATACTGTGTGAGTAGGGGTTTATGGATTTTAAAATTGCGACAAATCTATGATATGTGGACGTAGGGACGTGCTGAGCACGTCCTTTAATAACACCAATTCTACAAAACCTGTGGTAAATATCAAGTTCGTTGCTTATATCTTGGATAAATTTTTAAAAATTATCTTGAAAAATTTGCCCCCTAACACCATTTTTACAAACAATCTGGTTTTGCCAGTATTCCTAACAAGTTAATGGAGAAATTTTATGCCAATCCGTCCTTTACATGATCGCATTGTCGTTCGCCGTACCGAAGAAGAGCAAAAAACCGCAGGCGGTATCCTGCTCCCTGGTTCTGCCCAAGAAAAACCCCAACAAGGCGAAGTGATTGCCGTGGGTAATGGTCAGCTTACTGATAATGGCGTACGTCCCCTAGATGTCAAAGTGGGCGACAAAGTATTGTTCGGTCAATATGCAGGTCAAACCGTCAAAGTGGACGGCGAAGAGTTGCTCATCATGAAAGAATCTGATGTGTTGGGTGTGCTTGAATAATCCAAGTATTTGCAATGATTATGTAGGGGCGTGCTGAGCACGCCTGTGTAAAAAGCACGTCCTATATTCAAAAACCCATTACCATTTTAATTTAAAAATCTAAGAGAGAATAAACATGGCAAAAGATGTCAAATTTGGCGTATCCGCCCGTGAAAAAATGATTGACGGTGTCAATATCCTAGCAGATGCCGTAAAAGTTACCCTAGGGCCAAAAGGTCGTAATGTGGTCATAGATAAGTCTTTTGGAGCACCTACCATCACCAAAGATGGTGTAAGCGTTGCCAAAGAGATTGAACTTGAAGACAAATTTGAAAACATGGGTGCCCAATTAGTCCGTGAGGTCGCCTCAAAAACCAATGACGTGGCAGGAGATGGCACTACCACCGCTACTGTACTTGCCCAATCTATTTTGGTAGAGGGCATGAAAACTGTCGCCGCTGGCATGAATCCCATGGATTTAAAACGTGGTATTGACAAAGCAACCCGTGTTGCTGTTGAGCAAATCCACGCCCTATCTACTCCTGCCGATGATTTTAAAGCGATAGCTCAGGTGGGTTCAATTTCAGCCAACTCCGATACCAAGATTGGCGAGCTTATCTCAGAAGCGATGAAAACTGTCGGCAAGCAAGGCGTGATTACCGTAGAAGAGGGTTCAGGCTTTGAAGACACCCTAGAAGTGGTTGAGGGTATGCAGTTTGACCGTGGCTATATCAGCCCTTACTTTGCCAACAAGCAAGACAGCTTGACCTGCGAATTTGACAATCCTTTTATCTTGCTTGTGGACAAAAAGATTGCCAATATCCGTGAGATTGTGCCACTACTAGAACAAGTCATGCAAACGAGCCGTCCGCTACTTATCATCGCCGAAGATGTGGAAAATGAAGCGTTGGCAACTTTGGTGGTAAACAACTTGCGTGGCGGTCTAAAAACCTGTGCCGTTAAAGCCCCCGGGTTTGGCGACAGACGTAAAGCCATGCTCCAAGACATCGCCATTTTGACAGGCGGTATTGTGATTTCAGAAGAAGTGGGTCTAAGCCTAGAAACTGCAACTTTGGAACACTTAGGCACAGCCAAGAAAACCACCGTTGGTAAAGAAAACACCGTGATTGTGGACGGAGCAGGCGACAAGGCTCAAATTGACAGCCGTGTTAAATCTATCAAACGTCAAATCGAAGAATCTACGTCTGACTACGACAAAGAAAAACTGCAAGAACGTGTTGCCAAACTCTCTGGCGGTGTGGCGGTCATTAAAGTCGGTGCTGCCACCGAAACCGAAATGAAAGAGAAAAAAGACCGTGTTGATGACGCTCTACACGCCACCCGTGCGGCGGTAGAAGAAGGCATCGTACCAGGGGGTGGTGTTGCCCTAGTGCGTGCATTGTCTGCATTGGCTGAACTAAAAGGCGAAAATGACGACCAAAACGCAGGCATCAATATCCTACGCCGTGCCATGGAAGCTCCACTTCGCCAAATCGTAACCAACGCTGGCGATGAAGCGTCTGTGATTGTCAATGAAGTCAAAAACGGCTCTGGCAACTACGGCTACAACGCTGCCACAGGTCAGTATGGCGATATGCTAGAAATGGGCATTCTTGACCCTGCCAAGGTAACTCGCTCCGCCCTAGAACACGCCGCCAGCGTGGCAGGTCTTATGCTCACCACCGAGGTGATGATTACCGACAAACCTGCCCCAGAAGCCCCTAATATGGGTGCTGGCATGGGCGGTATGGGTGGCATGGGCGGAATGATGTAATCGCCTAGTTATCAGCTGCTTAGCTATCCAAAAAAAATCCTGTCTTATGGCAGGATTTTTTGTGGTCAATCTTTGGCGAATGTCAAAAACATACACTTATCCACAGAGTGTTTTATTCTTGATGGTGCGTGAAACATTTTGCGGTAACTGCCCAATTTATCAAAATTTAAGCAAATTTATACTTATAAGCTATTGATTTTAAATGATTTATTTTCGATAAAATTATGTATAAATTTCAACCAATCAACCGTCATCGCCCATCATTACAGTATTTTTACATAAAATTACAAAGTTATCCACAGGCTTATCCACAGCTTTTGGGGATAAATTTTTGGCAGATTTTAGCCATAAAAAATGACAAGTAAAAACAATTACTTGCCAATTTTTTGATGGTATTTGCTTTATCTGTCTGTGAAACCTTGACTTTTTGTCTATTTTGCCCTGTCTAATTTACCCGCCTAAAACCATCTCACCTGCCACATCCGCCATGTCATACGCATGAATGCCAAACATCGCCCCGTCAGCAAGCCTATCGCCCATGACAGCGTGCCACGCCACCACGTCATGCACATTCATGTCCAACCCAACGAGCATACCCGCCAGCACGTCGCCCATGCCTGCGGTTGCCATAAAGGCATTACCGAATGGGCAAAATTGCACCCTTGTGCCGTCAAAGCTTAGCGTATTTGCCCCTTTGATGACCCATTGCCCACCATGCCGCTCATGCAAGCGATACAGCGTGCCTAGTTTGTCATTATCCACGTCCGCCACACTCACGCCAAGCAGGCGTGCCGACTCTGCCGAATGGGGCGTACAGATGACATGATTGGACAATTTACATGGATTTTTTGCCAAAAAGTACAACGCATCAGCGTCCAGCACCACCCTATCAAAGGCGTGATGAATTACCCTATCCATGACTTTATCAAAAACCATCTCTGCCCACACATCACGCCCAAGCCCCATGCCAAACGCCACACGGTCAAATCCTGCCAAACTCTCCACGCTCATCTCATCAATGTCCGCCACCATGACATTAGGCGAGCGGGTCAGCATGGCACTGTGGTGCGTGGCATGACAGATTGCCGTAACTCGCCCTGCCCCCATGCTCATCGCCATCTGGCTTGCCATGATGACCGCCCCACCCATACGCCGATGACCACCCACGACCGCCACCGTGCCAAAGTCGCCTTTGTGGGCGGTGCTTTGGCGTGTGGGCGGTTTTGGTTTATCCGACAGATACGCCACCGCTGACAGCTCATCATCAGGCGGTATCAAAGGCAGATTAACAACTTGCCCCACAAAGTCCTTTGCCGCCCCGACAAACAGCCCCATTTTTAGCCCCATGACACACAAGGTCATGTCCACGTCCGCACAGACGGGTATGGGGATACCCCTATCAGGGTGCAGACCGCTTGGCACGTCAAGGGCGATTTTAGTGCCTGTTTGGGCGTTAAAGGCATGGATGATGTCTTGGTGTGCTTTGTCAAGCTTTCTGTCTAGCCCATTACCAAACAACGCATCCAGATGAATCACTTTTTCAAATTTGCGAATGACACCGCCCACATCATCACGCATTGGCACGCCTATACATAGCAACCTAGCACGGACGGCATCCACGCTTTTTGGCGGATTTGGAGCGATGATTTGTACATTAAAATGCTCATTATCCAGTCTATCTGCCAGATATTTTGCCGTCAGATAACCGTCTCCGCCATTGTTGCCCACACCACACCATGCGATGATGTCGGCTTGGGCGATGTTGTTTTTATTGACAAAATCAATGACTTGCAAACACAGTGCAAGGCTTGCCTGTTTCATGAGACCAAACGAGCTGTTGCCATCTGCAAACCAACGATTCTCCCAGTCTTTGACGGCTTTGGCGGTGTAAATGGGTACGGTCATTGGCTTTTCCTATATTTTTAGTGATGCCAATCGGCGAAAATCCTGCTCTGACACCATGCGATGATGAATGGTTACTCGGTACGTTATCTCAAACGGCACGACAACACGAAACGTCATCGTCACCCTTCGCCCCATCACCGCCACATCCGACAGATACGCCTGCCATATCTGCCTATCCGCCCCATCATACATGCCCAGATACCACACATCATCAGGGGCATGGGCGGACAGCTCATGTATCGGGATGGCACGCACTTTATCTAGGCACAGACACACCACCCACACCACACCCACCATGGCATACTGCCACCACGGCACGCCCATCACCGCCATCAGCAATAGTGTGATGACAAGCACACCAGCCTTGATGGGCAAGTCATGAGCGACCTGTGTGATGGCAGTATCAATAAACATCAGAGCGACTGGGTGTGTCTGAGTGCCTTTATCTTATCAATGAGCGAGCCTATCTCGGCATCATCAGGGCTTGCCTGCCCCAAAAAAAACAGTAACAAATCAGGGTCTTCATGTTCTAAGAGTCTCTCAAAAGCAAGCTGTTCTTGCTCATTGGCGGTGAGATAGTGGCTTTTGACATAGGGGTCAATATAAAAATCCAGCTCCTTTAAGCCACGGCGAGCTTGATAGATGATACGGCGTTGGTGTAAGGTCGGTTCTAAATCGGGTGTGGTCATGGATTGCCTTTTGGTGTCTTTTAAATCAAAATCATCACAAATCAGCAAGATTTGCAAATGCGGTTATTTTTGCATAAAATAGGTAAATTTTCAATGAAAAACGCTCATGAATACCACGCCTGCCACCACGCCCACCACCCCCAAAATCGTCTTTTTTGACATCGATGACACGCTCTACATCAAATACGAAAATCACATTTTAGACAGCACCAAAACCGCCCTACACGCCCTAAAAGAGCGTGGTATCATGGTCGCCATCGCCACAGGGCGTGGTCTGTGCGTGTTTCCGCCTTGTATTAATAAGCTTATCGATGAGATTGGCATTGACATTTTTGTGACGATTAACGGGCAGTATAACGAGTATCAAGGCAAATGCCTGACCCATTTTCCCTTGACGCACGCTCAGCTGACCCACACCACCTCCCACCTACAAAGCGAGCGTATCGCCCACGGCTACATGACCCGTGATGAGATTATCACAGTCAGCCCTGATGAATACATGGTACAAGCCCTGACATCGCTACACATTCCCTATCGTGTGGCAGAGTCGTTTGACATGAGCACACCCGTCTATCAAATGCTGGCATTTTATGAAAATAACCACACCGCCCAGCTCTCATCCGCCCTAAGCGATGGCCTAAAAACCGTGCGCTGGCACATCTCGGGTGTGGACATCCTAGATGTCCACGGCTCAAAGGCTAGGGGCATTCGCTCGGTGCTGGACGCACTGGGTCTGTCCATGGCGGACGCTGTCGCCTTTGGGGACGGGCTAAATGACATTGAAATGCTCTCATCGGTAGGCTTTGGCGTGGCGATGGGTAACGCCCACCCTGACCTAAAAGCCGTGGCGGACTATGTCTGCCCACGCCATGATGACGACGGGATACTTAGGGGACTTGTGGCTTTGGGGATGATTTAGGGCATACCTAATGCATTGGTAGATTTTATCGTTGGTAGGGTTTTTAAGCTTAGGGCGTGCCTACCATTGATAACATTCTTATAAAAAACGATGAAAATTTAACGCTTTTATCAATTTTTGCATGAAAAATGACTATTCGACCACTTAATTTAAAGAGTTAAGTAAAAATCTTAAAATTTACCCAGTTAAGTGGTCGGATTGTTTTTCATAATAGACTTCTTTCCAAACTCTGATTTTTGTAGATTTTTAAAAACTTCAACCCTAATACTTACAAGGGTTTATTTTTAGTTTGGAAAGAGATTTAATAAAAACTTGTTTGACAGAATAACTATCAAACTTCACTTTTTCCCTGAAAAACGGGCGATTCCCCTGCTTTTTTAAACAGGCATTTTTCATGGCAAATACCAAAGGCAGGCACGCCCTAGCAAGCATTGATGATTTTATAAATTTTTAAAGCATCCCTTATTCTCAACTTTATACAGCTAACAAATTTGAATTTTACCACGGAAACCGTAGCACTTTTTCATTTTGTAGAGTGTATCAGTGATTGGTTTATCAAGGGCAAATATGATTCGCCCCGACAACTTAAAAAATAATTATGGAACAATCAATAAACTACCATTTTAAGTTGAAAATAAAGTAAGCATTATTTTATTTTAAAAAATCTCTATTAAAGGCAAATTAAGCTAATTCACCACCACAGCACTCGCTCCGATTTTATCGGCAATGGGTTTTAATTTACTCACTTTATCCGTGGTAAAAATCGGCAAACCGCCCATGACATAGTCCGCTTTTGGCTTATCCATGATAACAATCGCCTTTTGAATGCTGTCTAGGCTTACGATGATGCGAGATTGCGAACCGTGTTTTATCATTAGGTCATGGTTAGGCAATAACCTACCAAGTTCTTTTTTAAAATCATCAATACTGGCGGGCTTTTTGGCAAAATAGGGCTTAGCTAAGGCAATGACAAATAGCCCGATAAACAGTGCGATAAGTCCGATAAAAAGCTGTGTTGCGTTCATTTTTACCTACCTTAGATACACCACATTATCAGGCAATTCATTGCCATTTATATCATCACAAGGGAAATATTGATTCAAAAGTCGCCCAATCTCATCAATAAGCCACCCCAAGCCGTCCGCCATGTCGCCTTTTTTAAAATAATCTAGCGTATTTTGGCAAAGATTTTGCCAATCATCGCACGCATACGTATCAATGCCACGGTCGGCAATGATTTCAAGGTCATGCTCGCACAGATTGACATAAATCAGCACGCCTGTATTGTGAGCGGTGTCCCACACGCCATATTCGCCAAAGAGTTGCAAGGCACGCCCACGACAGTCGTTATCATAAGCGATACCAATCGGCAGATGATTTTCAATGATAAGGCGTATCTCGCCACGATGACCCTTTTCGGCTCGGGCGATACGCTCGGCAAGGGCGATTTTGAGTTCGGCGGTAAGCCAGCGATTGTGCAAAAATGGCACAAAAATAAGCTGGCGAAACAGGCGTGCTGGGCTTTTTTGGGGAATGTGTCTCATATTTTTATCCTTCTTTTTCAATAAGTTACCAAGAGCCACCTGCTCCACCACCGCCAAATCCGCCACCGCCCCCACCGAAGCCACCAGAGCCAAACCCACCGCCCCCAAAGCCCCCGCCAGAGCCACCAAATCCGCCCCCGCCGACATAAGTGCCGCCGCCACGCCGTCCGCCATTTGAAAACACGCCAAGAATGAGCAATATCCAAAGCAAAATGCCTGCTCCAATGGCGGTCAGTAGCCCCACGCCAAACAAAGTCGCCAGTAGCACAAAACCGCCTGTGGACACGCTCGCCCCCAAAAACCGCCCCAAAGCACCGCTTAACACCGTACCAAAAAACATGGCAAAAATAAAAAACGGCACCACGCTAATTTCTTCATCGGCACTTACCTGCTGTGCGTCCGCTCGGGCAAGGGTCTCGGGGTCGGCTCGCAGTCGCTCATCAATGCGTGCAATCCCTGCCGATATGCCTTGGGCGTATGCTCCTGTTTTAAAACTGGGCGTGATGTCTTCACGGATAATGCGGTTCAAACTGGCATCGGGCAACACCCCTTCTACGCCATAGCCCGTAACGATGTGCAATTTGCGGTCGTTAATCGCCACCGCCATTAAAATGCCTTCATCGGTGTCTTTTTGCCCAAGTTGCCAACGGTTCGCCACATTGATAGCATAGTCAAAAATATCCATACCGTCTGTGGTCGGCACAATCACCACCGCCATTTGAGCCAAGCCGTCATCATAAATCCGTCTTAGCTGAGTCTCCAAATGAGCCTTTTCGCTGGCGGTCAAGATATGGGTTTCATCAACAACAGGATTGTTTAAAATCAGCTTGTCATGAGAGACGGCAGGGGCGGTAGATTGGCGTGGTGCAGATTGGGTTTGGCTATCTGCTTGGGCTTGATTTTGTTGGGCTTGGGCTTGATTTTTGGCTTTATTTAATTCATTTAAAACAATCAAATTTTCCACCGCTTGCCCTTCGCTCTGAGCATCAGCGGTTGCTATGGCGGTGTTTTGGGCGTTGGGAGCGGGAGCGGTTGCCGTATTATTGGCAAAAGCAGGCACACCGACCCCAAGCACCACACTCATGCCAAGCGTGGCAAATAATGAACGATAACGGGTTGTGATTGGGGTCATGGGTTGCCTTTTGTTTTGTTGTTATAAATGTAGGATTGTTGAATAAATTGATTTTAAAATTGGACGTGTAGGGGCGAACACAACGCCCAAAAATCAGCACTTTAACAGGGCAAATATAATTCGCCCCTTGTATATCCAAAACAAGATATAATAAGCCAACCCGCTTATCTGTCTTTC